>Ga0163144_10000451_pt1 | contig 95470 bp, 76 predicted proteins | sample OliLak19BULKMAT1_FD_123175 | JGI IMG/M metagenome (GOLD analysis project Ga0163144, IMG submission 123175) | Freshwater microbial mat bacterial communities from Lake Vanda, McMurdo Dry Valleys, Antarctica - Oligotrophic Lake LV.19.BULKMAT1 | ecosystem: Environmental > Aquatic > Freshwater >...
AGGTATAAATTTAACTTACGTTTGTCTATAATTCTTTGAGAATAATTTAATAACACAAAAGAATGGCCTTGCTATGACCAGTTAAATTTCGCTCTATAACCAAAGGGCGAATCAAAAAAGTATCGCCTTCATTTAGATAATTATTTGCTTGAGGCACAAAAGATTTAGAGTCAGATACTTGTAACATTAGGACAACTTTATTGTAATCTTTTTTTCTAATCATTTTTATTCTCTTCCAATTAGATAGTTGGAAGTATTCTTTGGTTTTTTATAAGTGTTTTACTCATTATTTTACATTGGTATTCCAGCTTAGTGAGTCTTTAGCTACATTATGAACCAGTATTTTACATCGATCTCCCTTTTTTTGCCAATATGTATGATTAAAATGAAAACTCATCTGCATTGTAATTGGAAAATGGGATTGGGATTACAATAGAGTCCCATTTTTTTATATTGATATATTTTTGTAGGAGTAGGAACTATCAATATGGGCATTTACTTTTATACCTTTTCTTTTACACACCAGTTGTTGTATGTACAATACCCCTAAGGTCTGAAACAGGTATGTAAATAGTTTCATTGGTACTGTTTATAATTAATAGGGCAAAGTCTTACTAAGCATTCTTAACTTATATTACACTATTTTTATTAACTTAATAATCTGCATACAACATATTATAGTTTAATAGCTTAAAATAGTTATTTCCAAATTTTTGAAATGTTAGAATCAGCTCTTATTCTAGCACATTTTGTTAATTCTATTAATAGAATAGCGCTAAAGAAATTATGTTAGAATCTTTTTTGATTCTTTTTCCTTTTTACTTTCTTAGAAAACTTTTCTTCCTCATAATCTTCTCCCTGTACAACAAGTAGCAAACTGGACAATCTTAGATCAGAACTATCATAATGCACTTGCGATATAAACTCAAAAAGGTTTTTCGTTGGCAATTCGCCCGATGTATCTTTATTGGAAACAAAGTTTTCCTGTATCTTCAATTCGTGCTTATTTCCATTGTTCTACCAATTATTAAATACGTTTGCCGACAAGTTCATATCTTTTGTGAACCGTTCCAAACGCAGGCTTCCGTGGTCTATGAACGTAGTACCGTAAATTTGTCATTCATTGTTTCTGCGAGCAAACGTATTAATCCTGTTCTGTATAGTTAATTTTTCACATTCAGCTAAGTCTTCTTTATTATCGAAGTATACGAATACTTTAAAAGTATTTAAACTGTTATCAATAAAGCTTTTCAAAACATCTTTTCCCACTTCCACGCATTTAAATACTTGCCGTCAGCATTGGGCATAGATGAAGCTGACGATAACGCCGATGTGGCGTCAGTTACTTTTGCTACTTGCTCGCCCAGTTTCACCGTCAGCTTGCAAATACTCTCATATTACTTTTAACGAATTAATTTGTTGGTCTAATGTGGTTATACTTTTATTTGTTATTCCAATAATGAATAAAAATCTCATTACTCTATGTGAAATTTATGATAGCCCCAACAGGCTCACTTTAGTTTAATTGAGTAGAAATGAGTTAAAAATAAATTAGGAATTTTAAAATATTACATTTACTTTTGCAGGCTATTTTATAACTGGGTTAGTTAGGTAAACACAATACATTATGTATTTAGATACAGAAGAAAAGAAAGAAATTTTTGGTAAATACGGTAAATCTGCTACTGATACAGGTAGCTCAGAGGGGCAAATTGCTCTATTTTCATACCGTATCAATCACTTGACTGAGCATTTGAAGAAAAATCGTAAAGATTTCGCTACACAACAAAGTCTATTGAAACTGGTAGGTAAACGCCGTAGATTATTGAATTTCTTAATTCAAGAAGACGTATTCCGTTATCGTGACATTATTGCCAAATTAGGCATTCGTAAGTAATATATTATCAAGTAATTATATAAAGGCGGCCACAACCGCCTTTTTTTATATCCATACATAGCGTATTTTAGCACGCAATCCGTAATATTATCTAAAATAATATGCGTGTTTCATTTCATCATTCTATATGAATAAACCAACAGTATATACACAAACCATCAGAATGGCTGATGGCAGAGAGATCGTTATCGAGACTGGCAAACTTGCCAAATTAGCAAACGGCTGCGTAACAGTACGTTTGGGCGAAACCATTTTATTGGCAACAGTAGTAGCCAATAGAGAACCTAGAGAGGGAACAGATTTTCTACCGCTTACAGTAGATTATCAAGAGAAATATGCTTCTACAGGGCGATTCCCCGGGGGATTTTTAAAGAGAGAAAGCAGACTAAGCGATAGCGAAATATTGGTGAGCCGTCTTATAGACAGAGCTTTGAGACCATTGTTTCCAGACCATTTTCATAATGAGGTTCAAGTAGCTGTCAGCTTATTAAGTTCTGACAAATCTGATATGCCAGATGCACTAGCTGGTTTAGCTGCAAGTGCTGCAATTACCATTAGCGATATTCCATTTCAAGGGCCAATATCAGAAGTACGTGTCGCCAAAATAAATGGTGAATATGTGGTAAACCCAAGCTTTGAACAAGTACTAGAGGCTACCATAGACATTATTGTATCGGGTAACATTCAAGACATTAATATGGTTGAGGGTGCTATGAAGGAAGTTAGTGAGGCTGAAATGCTGGAAGCTATTCAAGTAGCGCACGAAGCAATTAAACTACAATGTGCTGCCCAACTTGAATTGCAAGAAAAATGTGGCAAACCTAAGTTTGAATTCATTCCCCCTGCTGATGATGACAATCTGAAGCAAGATATAAAAGATAAATTAGAAGCTGCTGTTTACGAAATCAGTAAAAATGCAAGCTCTAAACAAGGTAGATCTGATGCCTATAAAGCTATTTATGACGAATATGTGGCTTCACAACCAGAAGATGTTGTGTTTAATAAAGACTTAGCTAAGAAATACTACAGCAGTTTGAAAAAAGAAACCGTTCGTAGAATGGTGGTGAAAGATAAAATAAGACTAGACGGCAGACAATTAGACCAAATACGCCCTATATGGTGTGAGGTTGACGTATTGCCAAAGGTACACGGTTCATCAATATTTCAACGTGGTGAAACACAAGCCTTAGCCAGTGTAACACTAGGTACCAAACTGGACGAGCAAATGATAGATGGCGCTGTAATACAAGGGCATAATAAATTTTTGCTACACTATAACTTTCCAGGATTTAGTACAGGTGAGGTAAAACCAAATCGTGGTCCAGCTCGTAGAGAGATTGGTCACGGTAATTTGGCTCTTCGTGCATTAAAAGCTGTACTACCTACTACAGACATTAACCCATACACCGTGAGAATAACCAGCGATGTATTAGAGAGTAATGGAAGTAGCAGTATGGCAACAGTATGTGCTGGTACATTAGCAATGCTAGATGCTGGTGTGCGCTTAACCAAATCTGTATCAGGTATTGCAATGGGTTTAATCAGACTAGAAGATGGTGACTATGCTGTACTTAGCGATATATTGGGCGATGAAGATCACTTAGGTGATATGGACTTTAAGGTAACGGGTACAACAGAGGGTATCACAGCCTGCCAAATGGACCTTAAGGTTGATGGACTAAGCTATAGCGTGCTAGAGCAAGCCCTAGACCAAGCTAAAAGAGGCAGACTACACATATTGGAACAAATGGATATGGTACAACCCGCTGCACGTGTGGACTATAAAATATTTGTACCGCGTATAATCAAGTTTGAAATTGACAAAGAATTTATTGGTGCTGTAATAGGTACTGGTGGTAAAGTAATACAAGGCATACAAAAAGAAACCAACACTGTTATATCTATAGAAGAGGTAGGCAAGTTTGGTGTGATAGAAATAGCAAGTCCAGACAAAGAAAGTCTAGACAAAGCATACGAGTGGATACAAGGTATAATAGCTGTGCCAGAGGCTGGTACCGTTTATGACGGTGTCGTAAAAACCATTCAGGCTTTTGGTGCATTTGTAGAGTTCCTACCTGGTAAGGAAGGTTTGCTACACATTAGCGAGATAAGCTATGAGCGTATAAATGAAATGGACGGTGTACTGAATGAAGGTGACAAAGTGCAGGTAAAACTGTTAGAGGTTGACCAAAAGACAGGTAAATTCAGACTAAGTATGAAGGCACTATTACCTAAACCAGAAGGATATGTAGAGCGCCCACCACGTGATGACAGAGGCCCTCGTAGAGATGACAGAGGCCCACGCAGAGACTTTAATGATCGTGGACCACGCCGTGATGATGATAGAGGTCCTCGTAGAGACTTTAATGACAGAGGCCCACGCCGTGATGATAGGAATGACAATCGTGATGACAGAGCTCCACGCCGTGATGATATGAATGACAATCGTGATGACAGAGCTCCACGCCGTGATGATAGGAATGACAATCGTGATGACAGAGCTCCACGCCGTGATGATATGAATGACAATCGTGATGACAGAGCTCCACGCCGTGATGATATGAATGACAATCGTGATGACAGAGCTCCACGTAGAGACTTTGGTAACGAAAGACCACCAATGGACAATGAAGAGAAAAGAGCCCCGCGTAGAGACACACCTAACGAAGGTGGAAATAATGACAATGAAAATTTTAATGACTCTAACTCATAGTTAGCTGCAGTTATAAAAAATATTTAATACAGCCCTATAGCGAAAGTTATGGGGCTTTTTGTTGATGCTAGTACTCATAAGGGATGTGGAATTGATCTACATTTCTCACAAATTCAATGGGAATTTCACTTCCAGTCGAATTAATTAATTCGGGAAACTTACTCCTAAACGAATCCTCATTTATTGATTCGTTTGGTTCTTGTATATAAATCTTATTTAAGGTATTTGACCATTTATTCATTAATATTTTATCAATCTCCCTATTTAAAAAGGGGAATGAATAGCCAATCACAACTAAGATTTGTGGATGAAAAGGGTCGCCATTAATATCTTTTGAAACTTTCGAAAAGTTATCTTCTTCCCAAGCGAATTTGATTCCTGAATTTTGCGCATTAATATAAATAATTAAAGAGGTCAAAAATTCTATGCTTGAATCAAAAATTTCTGGTAAATAGTTTTGTTTAAAAAAGTAGCTCCCATTAATGGGATAAACATTTTTTTTATCTAAATCTTCATTATATCCTATAATATAATTGTAAGCAATTTGTACTTGATTATCATAGTTATATGAATAAACTCGTATATCTTCAGGCCATTTTACGTCAGTCATTATTGATGTTAGCCAATCCAAATATCTGATGTGAATCCTATTCTCAATCCAACGCGCAAAAAATAAATCATAGAAATTATTACCAAAATTAGTAATGAAATAAAAGTAAAAACATATTCCTTTCTTTATTGCGTTAAGTTTTTCTAAATCGTTCAAAATATAATTTTTTTTAGCAAAGTTATCTACTAAATTAAATCTATTTCTATCAAATATTTCACATAATTGTTCAACTATTCTTAATGGGTCCTCTCTATATTCATATTTACCGTGTGGTTGATTTGCAAAGCTTTGCTTTAAATCATTAAGAACATTTTTAATATCTTTTGTAAATCCTTTACAAGGTACTAATAAGTCCGTACTACTAAAATTTATTCTAATATCTGGCTCAGTATATTCTATTCCATCATAAAACTTTCCTGTACTAGCTCCTGCTCCAAATAGATATGCGATTTTTTCCATAAATTAAATTTATTTAACACAAAGTACAGGACTGGCTCTTGAATTATTACGAATTCAAAAGAATAATTATTGACATAACAAAAAGTAAATTCAGATAAACTACTTACCCTTAGCTATGGCATCATAGCCAGCAAGTATCTGTTGCAATACTAGGGTTTGCATTTGAAATAGGTCTGTTCCCTTGGGTATTTGGGTAGCAAAAAAATGGTCTGCATCCATCCCGCTACTTTCTCTTACTTGTTTGGTGCGATTGTCTGGCTTCATTTCAAACAATACCAAGTCCGGCAATTGCTTTGTGATGGTTTGCACTTGTATTCGGGCAAATTCTGTTTGTTTCAGTACTGAGTCTCGCTCTAACTTATTAAAATGGGTAAAGCCTTCAAAAAATATTTTTTTATACCCTGATAAATAGAACATTGCTTGATCATCAGTTATGCTTATGGTTTGATTACGTGCCAATTGTGTTAGAGTATAGCCGCCCTTTTGGGTTTTTATCAGCTCGAAGTCAGCGTTTGGAGTGTTCTTATAGTTGATTTTTACCTTGACTATTTGCTCAGCTTTTAGTTCATATACTGATTTTGATCGCCATTGTTCTGCCTCAGCTATATATCTTGGGCTTAGGTATCCGTTAAATCCAGGTTCGTGCGTAACTATTATGGCGTCATAATCTGGCAAATACATATTGGTACCCAATTGATCTTGGGTTGGCATACCTACATAGTATTTGTTTAATAGCTTGTCCCCATTATACGCCTCGAAGCTAAAACTGCCCATCATCATCGTCTTAATGGTGTTTTGCTTGGCACTGTCAGACAGGGTATTTTTTATCTGTATTAGCTTTAGAGTAGCCAATAGGTTATAAATCTTTACCTTATCTACTTGATATGTATTGTTTACCATCCAGCCCCCATTTGTTTGTCTAATTAGGGTTGAGGTGTCGCCAAGTTTATTAGATATGATAATCTTTGTTATAGATCCCGTATCTGCTATACTAAATGCCTGAAGGGGAACTACAGCACCTTGATTAGAATTCTTATAGAGCAGCGTCCAAGCGGCAAAGCCAATTAGACCCAAAATCAATATGCCGATAGCAACGCGTTTCAATAATCTCATTATGCGAATCTTCTCTTTCTGATATAGTTATACAGAATACCAAAAATGCTAATTAATATTAAAGGTAATACAATATTTCGCAGTTGCAAACCCGCTTTGCTGGCTTTCGCCACATTTGGGTCTAATGGTCTGATTTTTATGTCTTTACTACGCAGGCTCAATAATCCTTGGTCATCTAATAAATAATCAATGCAATTCAGTATAAAGTCTTTATTTCCAAACATTTGTCTGGTGTATTTATCGAACCCTAATCGAAATGGCATCATTTGGCTTTTGTTCACATCGTTTCTAATAATGTCGCCATCTGCGATGACAATCATCTTGGTTGGCTTACCATCTTCTATAAATTTGCCATACTCACCACTAGCTAAAACCCTAGGGTCTGGTACCTTAGTAGCAAATGCTGTATGAAACGACCCCTCAAGTAATACTGCCAAATTCTTAGCTGGTTGGCTGTACATATTCGCCTCTAGATCCCGCTGATAATTTATAGACGTAGCAATATTAATATTTACGGGGTTCATTGCGATTCTGGTATCGGGGGAACTGTGTAAGAGTATTGTTTTCTTTATTTGCTTATTGTGTTTCCCGCTCAGAGTATCTATACTGCTTACAAACTGAAACCATATTGGACTAAGATTATTTACAATTGGGTGACCATTTCCCATCGGGGTATTTACTACAGGGAAGTAGGGCCAGGATCCTGGTACAAAACCTTTTCCCCCACCTGTTCTATTTACCATAGGTATCACATTGCAACTGGCGTCCATTACCAAGTCTGGGTTTATGCGAACTCCATAACCAAATAACAAATCACTAAATATGTTAAGGTTCAGGTCGCCCGTTATGGTGCCTGCTCTGGTGGTTAGGCTGTCCATACTTGCATTTAGCGCATCTATGCACCACAACACACTGCCACCTCCCATTATATATTGGTCTATCTTGTACTTTTCCAGTTCGTTAAAGGCACTATCTGGTTTAGCTATAATTATGGCAGCGTATTCATTTAGTCTGCCTACTTTATACTCGGGTAACCTAATATAATCTACAGTATAGTTTTGTGAAAGAGAACCATATATATCGGCTAGTTCTATGGGTTGCAACTCACCGTGACCTTGAATGATGCCAATTTTTCTTTTATCGTTTACGTGTAGTTTGTGTATGGCATTTACAAACTGATATTCTAGTCCTATTATGGCATTTTCTAATCCTATATCTTGACCAGCATTATTGCTACCCTCTTGATACAGTTGAACAGCCATATCTCTACCATTATAGGTAACCAATGCACCTGGAATGATTCTCTTCTCTGTTACTTGTCCAGTTGCTCTGTCATTAATTACGGCTGGTGGCAATCCTAATTCAAACAACTGCTTGAAAAGGTTTTTTCTGGTTTCGGCATCTAATTCATCAGGATTAATGAACTGATACTGTATGTTATTACCTGCATAACCTTGAAATTCTTCTAGCAATTCTCTGATGCTTCTATTCAGTTTGGCAAGGTCTGGGCGTAGGTCTTCCCCCTCCATATATACTTTGATGTAAACGGGGTCTTTTTGTTTTCGTAATATATCTTTGGTTACTGGACTTAGGGTGTATCGCTTATCGCTGGTCATATCTACCCTAGTATAGAATGATTGGGCAATGACATTGATGGCAACAATGATAATAAGTACAAGTCCGATGCGACTAAGTGCCTTAATTCTATAAGCTTTCTTACCTGTTTTTTCAGATTTACCTTGACCAGTTGGTGTGTTTTGTAGCTCTTCCATTTTTACCATTTTCTGCTGACCAACAGCTGTTTAGTAAGCGTTAAAAATAGAGTGATAATACTGAAGAAGTATATAAGGTCTCTACTGTCTAATACCCCTCGGCTAATGGCTAAATAATGTGACCTAATGTTGATAGCCGTAAGTAAACCCGATATACTGGCAAATGCTGAGAGCTCTGTAAGTTGATCTAAAATGAAGTAAAAGGTAGCACAAAGTACCATTCCTAGTATAAAAGCTACTATTTGATTATCAGTTAGGGTGCTGCAAAATATTCCAAGGGCTAAATACACTGCAGCCAGTAAGTATAAACCCATATAGCTACCCCAAAATGCGCCAGCATCTACATTGCCCACAGGGCTAGCTAATGCCTTGACACTGAAATAATACAACAACATTGGTAATAGGCTAAACACCACCAATACCATACCTGCAAAATACTTGCCCAGTACTATTTGAGTTTCTGTTATGGGTTTGGTGCTTAATATTTCAATGGTGCCGGTCTTGCGTTCATCAGCAAAACTTCGCATTGTAATGGCTGGTATTAAGAACATAAATACAAATGGAGCTACTTCAAACAAAGTATCTAAACTGGCATAGCCTCCATCTATGATATTGAAGTTTGGCAAAACCCAAACGAATAAGCCCATCAATACTAAAAACACACCGACAGATACATAGCCAATTAAGGAGCTAAAGAATAAATTTATCTCTTTTCTAAATATTGCTATCATCTTAGTTTGTTTTAGTTAGTAGTTGAAATACCGACTCTAAATTTTTCTGTTGGGGATTCAACATATATATAGGATTGTTTTGACTTACAGCCCATTCAAATAATCTATCACGAAGTTCTACTCCTTTAGCAGCAGTTATGATCCAATCTGTACCATTGTTAGACTCAGCAGTGCTTAGCCCATTTATGGCGAGCAAGATTTTCTGCTCTGTCTTTTGCTTAAACTGCACCTGATAGGCAGTAGATTGATTCTGTTGACTGAGCAAGACTTGAGTATTGTCGCTCGCTACTATTTTACCCTTATTTATTATGATAAGGTATTGGCACAGAGCCTGTACTTCTTGCATTATGTGGGTGGATAGTATAACAGTTTTCTCTTTGCCTAGGTCTGCTATTAGAGCACGTATGTCAACCAATTGGTTTGGGTCTAATCCACTAGTTGGTTCGTCTAGTATCAGCACTTTTGGGTCGTGAAACAAGGCTTGCGCTATACCTACACGTTGCCTGTAGCCTTTACTTAGCATACCAATTTTCTTGTGTTGCTCTACCCCCAGTCCAGTTAATTCTATTAGTTGGTTAATGCGCTGGCTTACATTGCCAGAGTATGAGGTAACCCCTGCTATGAATCGCAGATATTCCTTTATATACATCTCAGTATATAAGGGGTTGTTTTCAGGTAAATATCCTATAAGTTTTTTGGCACTTAGGCTGTCTTTTACCACGTCTATGCCGTGGACAGTTGCAGAGCCTGAGCTTGGCATAATGTAACCGGTCAGCATCTTCATTGTGGTGCTTTTCCCGGCACCATTTGGCCCTAAAAATCCTGTAATTTGACCGGGTTTTATAGAAAAGCTAATGTGATCAACAGCACTTTGCTCCCCATATATTTTTGTTAAATCTTCTACTATTACAGACACTATTTACAGCTGAAAATGATGATATACCCTACTATAAGTTGGTAATCGGCAAATATAATGCCTTTGACAGTTTATCTATTTAGCTAGTATAAATCCGCTCGGGTTTACACCCACGTTGTAGCTGCGCAATAACAAGTAATTTTGATTGTACGCATATACACTGCCTTTCATAACATAGTCCTTAGCATCACCTACCCAAACGTTACCATTAACGGGGTCTATTTCCAATCCATAAAATGAATTCCCTAGAGTTTGTACAATGTTAGGTGTAATATTTAAGTTGGTTTGTGAATACGGAATTACATAAAGACCATTATTAATAATGGCAACTGAATTCTTTTGTGGGTAATCTACTATATCTATTGGGTTTACTTGGATGTTGGGCCAAATCAACCTTTTGTGTTGGCTCAGCTTACCATTGGCGTCTATGTTATAGACGATTACAGCACTAGATATTCCCTCAAGGCTAGCATTGTGTAGTACCCATAACTTTCCGTTTGCAATTACCATTCGCTGTGGCTTAACACTACAAACAGCACTATCGATTATTTGGTCATTTCCAGTATTTATAACCGTAATCATATTCTCTTGTGGGCGAACTACATATAGCTTTTTGTCTTTTATTATCATATCTTCTGTCCAGCCTGCAAAGGCACTAGAAGCAGAAGTGTATATGGGTATGTTCTTAATAATGCTACCATTAGTTACATCAACTACAGCTATTGCAGATGCATATAGGTCACTTACATAGGCTTTATTATCATCGCCAAATGCTATAAATCTGGGTGAGGTAAAGCCTGTCCAAGTAGCGATACGTTTTAAGGAAGATTCCTCAAATACCTCAATTTTTTGACTATTATTAACCACCAAGTAAATTTTCCCATCTCGTCTATAACCTGACTGCAACACATCACCCAGTTTTGCCTGAGTGGTTTGAAAGCTTACATCGTTATACAGGGTATTGTCTGCTGAATTAATAAATGATATGGAGGCATTTCCAAATTTAAATGTACCTTCATTTAGGCACAATATGCCTTTGGTATAGTCTATACCAGTTGGAGGTATTGGATTATCTATTTCCTTCTCACAGGCAGTAACTATTGCCAGCAAGAATAATAGTAGAACTTTGTATGTTAGTAACTTCATCTATTTTAAATCTTAATTGAAAAATTCAATCCGTACCACCTACTCGGCATTGGCCTAAATGCTATGACTTGATATTTAGCATTTGCAATATTATTTACCGCCAGACTATATTTTATTTCAGTTTTAGCAGGAATGGTACCATTTAATTCAACATTTACAATATTAAACATCGGCAGCAAATCATCTGGTGTGCGTCTTTCTCCTGTAAATTGGTTGTTACAACTTAATTGTATGTTTTTGTATAAATGTGCCGTCAAGCTTAATGCAAATTGATGTCGAGGTATATAAATAAGTTGTTGTTTATCAGTTGACTTTGTTGATCTGGTATAGCTGTATTTAAACATAAAGTTAAATTCCTTGGCAAAAACCTGCTTGGTGGTGTTAGCACTCGCATTAAAACCACGTGCATAAACTTGGTCTATATTGGTTGGTGACCAATAGGCTGCCTGGCCTGGTTGCCACTGTATATAGTTGTATATACGCTGGGAAAATGCTGATGCCTGAAAGTATGTAAACTTCTGTTTATAAGGCTTATAATGCAAATTAAACTCTGAGTTAGGCCCAGATTCTGGTTTCAAATTCTCATTGCCCCCAGGCGACCAATATAAATCATTTAGAGAGGGGTAGTTGGAGTTATAACCCACATTTACTGAGCTAACTATGTTATTATTTGCCCCAAATAAATACGTTGCTCCTAAAGTACCTGCTGGCAAAGCGTGTTTCAAATCAGGACATTCCAATCGAATCAAACCGTGGCTAGCAAATCGTTTGCTGGCAAAGATTTGCATTTCTGTAGAGGCTGCCGGTCTGTATTGACTAACTAATTGATTTTTTAGGTTGGGGTTTCTTGCGATATCGTATTTATTTTGAATTGTGAGTTTCAAACTTCGATTTCTAAACTTAGTAAAGTGCTGCGTATAGGTTTGCCAAAAGCGTTGGGTATATGTTGGTGAATATAATTTACTTATGCTGTCTGCATAGATTAATTCTTCGTAGGCATATCCGAGTGTGATTGCCTTAGAATGTATATTTCTAGCATCTTGGTTCCAGTTTGCCACCACTCTTATAGCATTGTCTATTTGTGATTCTCCACTTACGGCACTGGTCATAGTAGGTGGAAGTAATCTAGAACTATGTTGCAACCAAAAATTAATTGAAAACTGATTAATACTATCTCCATTCCATACGGCAGATTGCAACAGATTTATCATTTGCTGCTCGGCATTTTTAAGCCTTTCTTTTTTATTGGCATTAAATGTATTTACAAACGTGTAGTCATTATCAGCTTGGCTTAAATTTACACGGGTACGCATCTTTAAATTAGGTTTTAGACTATCTACCCCATCATAAAAAATCGCCCTCTGCCCGAAACTCCCTACTTGAATGCCCACTAGGTGACTTTGATCAATCTTTTTATTCGAGCTTAAATTTAACACCCCACCAAATGTGCCAGAGGCTTGAGTTAACCCAGCTGAGCCATAGTCTATTTGTAGTTTATCAAATGAATTAGAACCTAATAAATTCAAGTCTAGAGTACCTAAGCTACTGCTGTTTACGGGCATACCTTCCCAAAACAAGGCTGTATGTTGGGCTGCTGTTCCTCTAAATGCTGCGATAGCTAGACCTGGTCCATAGTTTTTAACGAAAAGTACCGTTTTCTTATTTAATATATCGCTTAGTCGTTCGGTTTGCCCAATTGATGTAAGGGTCTCGGTATGATGGTCTGCATTTCCCCAATAATAAATATCAACGCTGATCCTAGAAATTGAAGTGTCTGGCCTCTGTGCAGATAAACTTGTACTTAAGGCAATCTTTATGAAGCAACAGGTTATTAATCTGATTGTAAAAGTTTTAGATAGGGACAAGTGCGAAACAGCTTTATTGAACAATCAAAAATGCCTTGCCTTGGTACTTATCATCTCGCAAATAAACCAGATACAATCCTGGACTCAGACCGGGTACATTAACTATCAGGTTTTTAGCTATCACATTTACTTTATCATCTTTGTATAGTTCACTTCCTTTCATATCTCTGATGGTTAATACACCATTTGATATATTTACGCTTGACTCAAAGTTGATTAGAACGCTTTGATCTTTTGAAATGCTCGGCACCATCATTTTCAGTTCCTTTTTATCTGGAATGGAAGGTACTATCTTAGTACTAGCATTCATCATATCAGCTACACCATAGCCAGAACCGTGACCACCAGAATACTGGGCAGTAGCAAATACACTTGTAAAAAGGGCTATGGTTATGCCAAATATTGATATTCTCATTATTTTATGTTTATTACGCCACGTCCACCTACAGTATTTCTTCGCTGGCTAACAGCTAAGTTAATGTAAAATCGGTCGCTGATGCTTAAGTCTTTAAATTTTGGAAGAATGCCACTATTCCAGGCTCCTCCCTTTACTCCAGTTCCTAGAGCAGTAGAACTACTTGGCCAAGTGTTGCTTAAAGCTTCGCCGTTTATGCCTAATGTAAGGTTTGCTATTTCGCCTTTATATTTTACACCAGCAGAAGTATGAATATTAATTACTGTCTCCCAAGCATTTCCACTCATTTCCATAACACCGTAATATGCAGCCCCTGTTTCAATTCTTCCAGTACGGTTGGTAGCTGCAAATCCTGTCCTTATGACTCCTTGTGGTCCATCATAACCGTGGCTAGCTAGTCCAAAGTCATTTGCAAGTGCATCAGTTGCTCGTTCTTTATCTGTACCATTGTCAATTATGGTATTTGCATCTACTACATTGGCATTTCCCCAAGCGAATTCCCAAGCTATAGGATCATTTGGACCTCTACATATCTTTTCAAACTGTAGTTCTGTCATTGCTTGCATACCACTCCAAGCCAAATAAGCAGATAAATCATTCCAATTTAACCAATTGCACGCTCTTCCTTGACCATCATTGTCTTCATTGTACTGTCCATTTCCATTGCCATCTATGGCGTATCTGGCTGGGTCAGTTCCATTACTAGGTTTGTCAATCACTATACCATTTCTACAGGTATTTCCTACACTAAGTGCTGGCGTACCCTTTGCGCCGGTAGGTTTTGCAGTGGTATGGTTTGTTTGTTGTTGGTATGATAAACTGTTTAGAAAATCAGTGTATTGTTGCTGATTCAGTTCATATTTCATAATGTAATTTCCAGCAAAACCTTTGGGATATTCACTGGGTATGGTTTGGGTTGGCGCATCTGCACCAGTATCTAGTAAACTTCCTGTAGATTTACCTACAAGTATTTGCTCCTCAGTCTGTATAAAATATGGTTTTGAATCGTTACCTCTTTTAAGGCTGCCATTTGCCGCTGCATCACCTACATAGAAACTTCCTCGTGGTATATATACCATTTCTATAGCATATACCTTTATATCCATCAACTGGGTTCCAGTTTCTTTTAATTGTATAGAACAATTAATTACTGTTTCACTGTCTGTAATGGGGTTGTTAGGTTTAGAGATTATAAATCTATTCCCATCTACACTATACCAATCTAGTTTATATATACCTGTTTTTGCGTTCATCAGTGGCAATTCTTGCCAAGTATTAGAACCCTTAATGCGGTATTTAGCAAAAATGTAAATGCCATCGTGATTATTTGGTTCAGCGATTGCATCTAGATACCAACTATTATCCCAATTTACAGTAAAGCGAAGGCTTTTACCAGTAGGTTGACTAATGTCTGAAATCTTTAAATTATTGGCAGATGCCTGACCTATAAGGCCAAGCATCATTCCAATAAATATCAAATTTAATAAGCGCATTCGTTTCTAATTACTCTTTTATAAACTTGGCGTGGCCAATACTTGTGGTACTGCTGTAAACTATGTGATACATACCTGCTACAAAGTTATTTACATCTAAATTTATACTTAAAGAATGTCCATTTTGCAAGGCAAGAATTTGAACTGTTTGACCAGCATTGTCATAGATAGTTATATTTCCAGCAACCGAGTTGTCTAAGCTAATGTTCAAATAATTACTAGTTGGGTTGGGGTATAGAGATAATTGTACTGCCTTTGTTGCAGAGTTAATGCTAGTAGATCTGGTTTTCTCTTCTATTACTGCACACAATGCGTCTGGGCTAATCCCAACATTTACATCATCTAATAATTTGCCTGTACTATCAAATACATAGCCTCTACCATAGCTAAAGTAGTCTGTAGTCGTAGCCATATAGGTATTGCTTTTAACATCATACGCCCACTTATTTATGAATTGGGTCTTACCATTATATTTAGGTAAATTAACAAATATGGGTTGAGAGCTGGTGCTAATTTTGCCATCGCTGTCTATCACTATTCTTTCTATTCCATTACTATAGTTTAATCCCCAAATGCCGTTACTTGACCTGAATATTCCACTTGAAGTAGATATTCCATTCAGTATGGCTGTATAGCTTTCTTTTCCTGTTACATAGTTTAGTGTCAACATTCTAGCATAGCCATTGCAAATAATATAAGCAATGTTTTTCTCTGCATCTATTCGCACTATTTTATCTATGCCTTTACTAAGAGTATCTTTCAATTTGATTTCTTTATAAAAGGTAGTACCATCTCTAAATAAGGAAACCTTACCGAAAGTATCGTTATAATTACCAGGCTGTGTTACAATAAGGGTAAATGTATCTTTATCATATCTATTTCTCATTACATCAGCTGAGTAAGCTGACACCGATAGTTGCATAGATACAGCAGATGGCTTTACTATATCGATTCGCTTTGGACCGTAGTTTCTATGGATAAAAATGGGATTTAGTTGATTGTCTTGCGTTCTGTTAAGTGAACTAAAGCCAGCTAATCCAGTTTGACTTACCAACAGTGCAGATCTGGTTAAGTTTGAAGGATTAAATACCAGAATGCTGCTATCTGCGGTTGCATAGCCTTGTTTGTCAGATGCATACACACCAGCTGTACTGCTACCTGGTATGCTATCAAAATATCTGAACTTAATAGTACCACTTACAGTATAGCTACCAACCCTAACGTAATTCCCTGGGGTACCAAAACTACCACCACTTACTACAATGAAATTACCAGGTTGTGCAATGCAAGTGCCTGATAATAAAAGGCTACACAGAGCCAATAAAAGTTTAAACGTTTTCTTCATATCTTAATTTCATCAATGTTCCATAATCTAAATAAGGAGAGATGAGGGGGGAACAGAGGCAAAGTAAAATATGCTAAATGTCAATATACATATATAGATTAACAGAACAGTATCTGTACATCACAATACCCATATCACTAATGAATCTAAAAAAAATTCAAAAAATACATTTCGCCGATGCTACCTAACCCCGGAAGCCAATCTGGTCTCAACTACTAAGGCAGGTCTTCTGGCTTACTTCAATTGTCGCCTTCCCAATTTCTTTTTACAAAATCAGTGGCAATGATTATGACAATAAATAACAGATATAATTCTGTTATGAAGCTTACAGCAGCGGGGGCTGCTCCGGTATTACACTCGGATTCCCTATTAAGAATGTTGTAGAACAAAATAAAATTTCAATCTGCAATACTCACCATTAGCAATGCAAATATATAATTTAAAATGATATGAGAAATTAAATAATCTTAAAATTAAGATTGACATTAAAAACGTAAGGCAGGGAAACCCTGCCTTACTAGAGATTCATTATTAGAATCTCAAACCAGAAACCAAACAAACCTAAACTTTACCTCTATGAAAAACCTAAATCTTGTTTTATTGTTCACTGAAATTGCATTTATTTATAAAATTATCCTTAAAATAATTCTAACTTCATATAATGCTTCTTTAGTGTATAAAGTAGAATAACATTAAAATCAAATAAAAAAGTTTTGTAATTATCGATTTAAATTAATGTTTGTCTTTTTACTTTCCTTTACCATTTACTAATATACAATCATTCCAAAATAATAATTTCATAATATTAGATTAACATAGGGCATAATCTAATACTTAATAAACGCTTTAAAACCCATCCCATTTATATTTCAATATAATACCCTTTACAACAATGATTAATATAGGAAACTCTAATTTGATAGCAACATTAATTACTGCAATAAAACTTTATAGTCGGGCAAAATCTAAATAAATATTCAATAAAATATTAATAATGTCCAAAAATGTAGCTAGGAAAAAGATTACACTTTCATAAAAATATTACAAGACTTTGAAAGGTGCCTATTTGGTTTCACTTACAACCAGTAATATAGGGGGCTTCCCAGTAGAGAAAGAATTGAATTTGTATAAGACTTATCTAATATTTGGTCAGTAAATGATGCAATTGTTAAATTAATTCTGTCAATTATATGATAATCTTATATTTCTTACATTCAAGTGTTACCTAGCTAAAGTCCAAAATTCAGTTTTCAGGTTTGCAACCCCATAGTTTTGAATCGTTATCTGAAAAAACACATTAGTTATGAGAACTGAAAAAAAAATAGTTGACATAAAATTACTGGTACTGTTAGTACTACTAATTACAGTTATAAACGTAGCACTTAATGCACAGTCAAATGGAGACTACCGCAGCAAACTAAGTGGGAATTGGGGTCAAAACAATATTTGGGAAAAATATGATAACGGTAAATGGAGCCAAACCCTTAGCATACCAGGTGATGATGCTACTGTAATAGTTAACCATAATGTAGTAAGTAATGGTACCAACCTAGTTGGAATGAATTTAACCATCAGCCCCTCTGCTATATTAACCATAAGTGCTAAGGATGCAATAATACTTAAGTCTAATGTATTGTGCAACGGTACATTAACTGTATATGGATATATAGACTTCGGTACTTACACAGTTACAGGCAGTACAGCGTCTAGCTTTATATTGGCATCAAATGCAAGTATGGTGACAGGTCATAAGTACGGAATTGGCTTTGCCGTGGCAAATGCAGGTTCTGTATTAACTAATAAAAGAACATTTGATCAGAATGCTAGATATGATTATAATGGTACTGGCAACCAAATAACAGGAAATGCTCTACCTGTTAATATTAAGAATTCAGTAAAAATATCTAATATATATGGTATAGTGACCTTAAGTCAAGATCTAAATATATGGCCAAATGCAAACTTTACTGTTTTACCAGAAGCTATACTAGACTTTAAAAACTTTAAAATAACGGGTAAGGGTACAACTACACTAATGGCACAGTCAGGATTGATTACAGCTCACGCTGATGGAGTTGCATTTCACGGTCCATTTGGCAGCATACAGACTACATTCAGATTCATAAATACAGATGTTGACTTTACCTTTAACTTTCAGGGAGAGGTTGATAATAAATTACCACTATACTCAAGCTTAACAGGGGACATAATCATTGCTAAAGGCACAACTATGGCGTGGGAAGGTGTGAACATAATGTATCCAGGTAAAATGGACGTATATGGCACACTAAATATGAAAACACCAGAGCATACCATTGAGGGTTCAGGTGCATTTTACCTAAATGATAACGCTTCATTAATCATTTCTCATAAAGATGGCATCTCAGATTCGGGGATAATCGGCGCCATCATCACAGAAACAAGAGCATTTAGTTCGAGTGCCTCATATACCTACATAGGAGTTGATGCACAAGTAACCGGTACAGGGCTGCCTTCCACCATAAAAAACCTAACAATTATAAATGCAAAAGGCATCAGCATTCTATCAGATTTAAGCGTGACAGGCAGCCTAAATCTGATAGTAGGAACAATGGACATCTGCGGTAAAAAACTAAAATTGACTGGCAATAAACCAATTAATGCTCAAAACGGCCACATTACAGTAAATACGAATACAAGTTTTGCATTTGGTGAATTAAATAACACCAGTGGTTTGAGAATTACACTACCAAATGACTTATTTACCAATACAACATTGCAAATAAAAGACCTAACTGTAGAAAGAGCAAATGGTGTAAGTTGGAACAATCAGACACTAGAAGTATTGGGAAATCTGAACCTAATAGAAGGTCCGCTAAATAATTCTGCTGGCACTTTAATTATAAATGGTACTACCCAATTCACAACCAACGGATACCTAGAGTCTAACGGAATGATGAAGCTAGAAATAACTGGAACTGGTAACAAAATTGAGTTACCGTCGCTAAGTGGTAGCCTAAAATCATTTAGCCTAAACAGGACTAAAGGGGTTCAATTAAACAGTCAAATGATAGTAAATAACAGTTTCATATTTGTAAATGGTTGTTTACATACAGGTAAATATAATGTTGACCTAAATACGGCTCAATACTTTTCAGGATACAGTGCTACTTGTCACTTTATTATGGATAGCAGCATTAGCAGTACTGGTAGCGTTAGCCAATATGTATCTTCTACTAAGCCAGCTATATACCCAATTGGTAATGGCAATAACTATAATCCAATAAGTGTAAATAACAATGGTAATGCAGATGTATATACAGTCAAGTTGAGCCACGGTATATATGACAGAGGTCTATATGGTGAGCTTAGGGCCGAGGCACCACTATGCGTAAACAAAACTTGGAGCATTACTGAAGACCTGATAGGTGGGTCTGACCTAACGATAAAACTATATTGGAACAAAGACCAAGAGGGCTCAAAATATGATAGAACCCAAAGCAACCTAATAAAATGGAACGGCACTGATTGGAAAAAAGATACAATTAGCAAGTTTACTACAGAATCAAACGGACAATTAAGTATTTCCTCAAGTAACATTACACAAGTAGGCGAATTTTCTATACAAGGAGGAAACCTGTTAAAAGCCAAACAAATATTAACAAGTATTACTGCTACTACTGGTAGCCAACCAAAACTAAATATCTCAACATACCCAAACCCGTGCAATAACATCTTAAACCTTAATATAATAGGCAATAAAGATGAATTGGTACAAGTAAATATGTACAATATGCAAGGGCAAATGGTTTATGTAAATCAATTACACCTAGTTGCAGGCCTACAAACCTCTACTATCCCTACTGATGCCATAGCACCTGGCCAGTATATAGTTCGTGTTTCAAGCACGTCATTTGTCAGCAGCCACTACGTGTCTAAACAGTAACTAACATTAATTTGATTTGGGCAATTTACACCGCCTAAATCTATGCGAAACGAAGGACATTAATTACAGAAGATTTTGCGATTGAACATTTAGACCAGTACCTAGGCCGTCAATTATTTAATGGCAGTAGGGAATATGTTCGAAAGTTGGTGCTTTAATACGTGGTGACGTTAAACCAGATTGAAATTTTCAGTCTGGTTTAACTATTTAGCAATATTATCATTAATCTTCTATTATTTTATTTTTAATTACCAAGTTTTCAACATATTTGTAAATTATAATTGGTTTTATAATACATTTGTATCAGTACAATAAACTTAAACTAAAATAAATATGAGCATAGGTAAAGAATTTAAAGAGTTCATTAGCAGAGGTAGTGTAGTCGATTTAGCTGTAGGCGTCATCATTGGAGCTTCCTTTGGCAAGATAGTAAGCTCATTAGTTGACGATATTATTATGCCAATAATTGGTCAAATAATCGGAGGAATAAATTTTGTCAACTTGAAAGTAGTGTTAAATGATGCTGTGAAAGAAAGCGATAAAGTTATAACGCCAGAAGTTGCCATCAGATATGGTCAGTTCATTCAAATTACATTAGAATTTTTAATTATTGCATTCGTAATATTTATGATGGTGAAGGGTATAAACAAAATGAGTAGAAACAAACTAACAGAGCCAGAAGTAGCACCTGCACCAACAGCTGAGGAAAGTTTACTGATGGAAATAAGAGACGAATTGAGAAAAAAATAACTAAGCTAAAGTTAATTACATAAGCTTAACGCATAAGTAAAAGGTCAAAGGTTTTACAACCAATGGCCCTTTTTAAATTTGCAACTATATTATGTTTATCTATTTGTATTTGTAATACACTGCAATGTTGTAAGGTCCATTTCTAGATATAAATGGGTTAGATAAGTTTGCCCCACTAAATGATATGGTATGCATCAACTGGTCTGGTGACTCAGGTCTGTCATTGTCATACAAACTCACAGACCACACTTCATTTGTTAGCGGCAGGTTAGCAGCTGTAAAGCTAAAAATTACAGGTAAATCGTCTTGGCCACGTTGGTATATTACTTCTGTAGTTTGAGGATCTTTAGTGCCAATTTTAATGTCCAAATACATATCTGGTCCCGTACTATCTGGGTCCCAATTTGTACCCCCCGGGCCCGCGTTCGGGTAAGACACTATCTCAATTCTGTCTAAATACTTAATCTTATTAGTATTTTGAGATGGCTCCAAAGGTGCTAGCTTTTCACAATTAGTAAGTGAAAATGCAAGTAATAAAGCAAGTAATATTTTAATTTTCATAATTTGGCAGTAATAGTATAATTATATAACACTAACTTAACCTAAAATAGTTGTCTAATAACAAAATTATATCTAAATAGGGCGGTATATATTATTAGCAATAAGTATTACTAATTCGCAGTCTTACATTAAATTATAATAATATATTTGCTATAAAAAATCTGTCATATGTCTTTAGTCAGCTCAAATGTTAACCACAATAACTTATTCGGTTTCTTACACAAGATATATTCTGACGCCAATTTAAGTGGTGACTATAAAAATGCACTAAAAGATTTGAGAGCCATCGTAGATGAATTTTTTGTACTATTTGGCCAAGAGTATAAATACTTAAGTTGTTTCAACATAATGTTAAAACTCTCAGAATCTCCAAAGTTTGAGGGTAATGACATTATTCACTATTTGCAAGACTTTCGAATCAAAGCTAATGCAAGTGCACACTCTTACACAGCTAACGCTATAACAAAGAATGATTTAGAGCAAGGCATAATGGCAGTAGCAAAATCGTATGCTATATTCTATGACTTAGAAGTACCAACTGAATTGGCTAGAGTATATGCTGATACTAAGTTAATGCTGCTAAATAAGCGGGATAACTATCGGGTCAATGAGAAAGTCGACCTAAGGGTTATCGTAAAAGAACAAGTTGATGCAGGCAACTTCTTAAACGTATTCTTAGAGTTTGATGCGCAAATGACCATTTACAAACTGTACTATAACAGAGAGTTAAAAGAATTTAAGAAAAATTTAAAAAAATTAAATCCCAATCAAATAATCAGCCTACCTGATGCAGAAATAAATGAGCAACTGAAAATAATCAACTGTGACTTCGCCATTATAGAACCTGATTACTTAATGAACGTAACCGATATAGCAGAGGGAATTCAAGATGATGGATATGGTTTTCTAAATCACTATATAGTAAAGAAATACGAGCCATTTAAAAGTAATAAACACTTAGTATTAGGTAACATAGCTAACAGAATATTAGATATGTTGATACACGAGGAAGCAGATAAACCGCTACAACTAAAAAGCGTATTCGAAGATGCATTTTCAGAATATAGTTTAGATTTAGCTGTAGTTCTGAAAACAGATGCAGACAGCAAAGAGTTACGAGAAAAAATAGAAAGCAACCTAGACAACATTAGGCAAACTCTAAAAGAGCAAGTCCAAAATGGATTAAAACTAAACCAAAAAGGTTGTCTGTTAGAGCCAAGTTTTCTGTCACCCAGGTACGGACTACAAGGGCGATTAGATGCATTGTTTATATCAGATTCTTCTCAAGTGATTATAGAGTTGAAGTCTAGCGGTATGAAGCAAAGAGAACAGGCTAGAAAATCGCATAATGCACAGGCTGTATTGTACTCACTATTAACTCAACGCGTAAATACTGAAATAAAAACAAGAAGCGAATACATACTTTACAGCAGCATAAGCAACTGCCTAATTAAGAGTAAAAGCGACCTGACAGATAAACAAAAAATAATAAACCTGCGCAACAGTATGGTGATGGCAGAGTTAGAATTCGCTAAAAAACAAGACTTGCTCAACTACTTTGACTGTATATTTAAATACACTTATATAGAGCCGAATTTATCTGTCTCAAGCTTCTCAAGAGAGCAAATAGCCAAATGGAAAGAGCTATTAGACCAAGCCGATAACCTAGCCAAAAAATATATAGCCAACTGGCACTACTTTATATTTAATGAATTGGTGCAAAGCAAAATAGGTTCTAATAATGACCGTAACCACGCTAGCCTATGGAACTTTGATGTAAATGTAGCAGACGAGCATACTGGATTCTGTGAATTGAAAATTACTTTAAATAATTCTACTGCTAACCCTCCAGTTATAGAATTTCAACGGACTCAAGATTTAAACGAAGCCAACACGATGCGTGCTGGTGATATTATTATAATTCACGAGTCACTACAAGGCAGTAACATAGCTGAAAAGCAAATACATAAGGGCACCATAATAAGTATAAAGCCAAACTATGTGCAAGTACAGTTAAACCAACGACAAACCAACAAAGACTACTTTGCCAATACCGAGCGTTGGGAGATTAATACCGACTATATGGACTCCTCCATTAGAAAGATGCTGTTTGGATTATGGAATTTTTTAGCCTTAAACTCTAATAACCCAAGCAGGCAACTAAAAATATTAGGTACCCTAGCGCCAAATGTTGGAGAAATAAGCCAAAAAGCTACAAATAACCCTATAGCTGAATTGACTGATGCAGAAGAACATTTGGTAAATCGTGCTGTAGCGGCTCCAGATTATTTCCTGATATCAGGTCCACCAGGAACTGGAAAAACCTCTAGAACCCTAAAGGCGTTGGTCAGTAAACTTCACCAAAACCCGAGCGAGCGAATATTAGTAATGGCATATACTAATAGGGCTGTGGGAGAAATATGTAGCTCCTTAAAGCAATTAACACTTGAGTTTATTCGCATAGGCCACAGGCACAGCACAGAACTAAATATGCAAGAGTATTTGCTAGATGCAAAAATGGCAGAAGCCAAAAACAAAGATCAAATAACTGAGCTCTTGGCTAATAATAGAATATTTGTCGGTACGCTTTCTAGCATATTAGGTAAAAATATGTTGTTTGATATGCAGGGGGGATTTACAACAATGATTGTAGATGAATCATCGCAAATTCTGGAGCCCCAATTGCTTCCACTTATTACCCAAGTTCCTAAATTCATCCTAATAGGTGACCATAAGCAATTACCAGCCATTACGTTGCAAAATGAGTACGATACAGAAGTAACTGATGAAGACTTACAAGAAATTAACTTGTATGACAGTAGTATAGCATACTTTGAGCGACTTTGGATGCTGTGTGTTAGAAATGGATGGGAACACGCATTCGGAACTTTAACTCGTCAAGGGAGAATGCATCAAGACATTATGAAGTTTCCCAATGCAAAATTTTATGCTGGAGAACTACAACTAGCAGACAGGGAGCATCAACTAGAAGATACTATATGGAAACGACTAAATAAGGGTCAAAAATGGGCAGAAACATTAAGTTCATCTAGAACCTTGTATATCGCAACTAAAAAATGTGAAACCGGAATAAATAAACAAAACCTTAATGAGGCCAAACTTATAGCCGAAATAGTTGTCCAACTGTTTAAAATAATGAAACAAAACGGTATAGACAAACTATTTAGCCAGCATATAGGCATTATAGCGCCTTACAGAAAACAAGTAGCCGCCATAAGGGATGCGCTAAGTAAAATAGATTTAGAGCGACAGTTTGAACAAATAACCATAGATACTGTAGAGCGATATCAAGGCAGTGAGCGTGACATAATTATAGTAAGTCTTTGCCTAAATAATGAACATCAACTAAAATCGCTAACCAATTATGGCATAGGCGACAACAAGCACGTAGATAGAAAGCTAAACGTTATGTTGACACGTGCTAGAAAGCAAATAATTATTCTGGGAAATGAAGAACTGATGAAAACAGATGCAAACTATAGTGAACTGATAGCTGACTATGAACAGGTTAGTCTAACGTAGTCAGTCTAGCAGCATCATTCTTATTGGCTAATTGCCCGCAGGCAGCATCTATGTCTTCACCCCTGCTGCGGCGAATGTTGGTAATGATACCAGATTCTTCTAGCCTAGCCTTAAACCTATGCATCGCATTTCCACTAGATCGTGTAAATTGCCCATCATCTATTGGGTTATACTCTATTAAATTTACCTTACAAGGCAATCCCTTGGCAAATAATGCTAATGCATCAGCATCAACTAGGCTGTCATTAAAATTCGCTAATAGCGTGTATTCTAGGGTAACTCTATTATTGGTAGCGTCTATATAGTGGATTAATGCCTCACGCAATTCCGCAATAGAATTGGTGTCATTTATCCCCATTATTTGGCTGCGCTTCTCGTCTGTAGCTGCGTGTAGACTCAGTGCCAAATTATATTTTACCTGCTCATCGCCCAGCTTATGTATCATTTTAGCAATACCTGCTGTACTGACGGTGATTCGCTTAGGTGAAAAATTAAAACCATCTGGTGCTGTTATCCTCTCTATACCTTTACTCACTTGGCTATAGTTTAGTAGCGGCTCACCCATACCCATAAATACCACATTTGTCAACGGTGTATTGTGATATTTCATCGCAGCTTTATGCAACCATATCACTTGGTCGTATATTTCATCATAGTACAGATTTCTCTTTCTAGTTAGGCGAGAAGTAGCGCAAAACGTACAACTTAATGAGCAACCAACTTGACTGCTTATGCAGGCCGTCATTCTCTTTTCTTGGGGTATCAATACCCCCTCTACTACTTCGCCATCGTGTAGTTTAAAGGCGTACTTTACAGTTCCGTCTGTACTTAATTGCGTGGTGGCAGGCACCATATTGAAAATATCATATCTATCGGCTAGTTTTTGATGTAGTGCTTTACTTAGATTGGTCATTTCTGCCCAATCAGTTACACCCTTTTGCCACAACCATTGCCAAATTTGTTTGGCTCTAAATGCAGGCTCACCCATTTCTTGCAGTGCTTCAGCTATCTGCTCTTGACCTAGGTGACGTATGTTCGCTTTATTATTCAATTGTTGTGTTAAACGGCAAAGGTAAATATAAGGTTTCCGATACTTCTAATCCTATTAGAATATCTAGGCTATATCATTGGCATAAAAAAAGCCTGAAGTATTTACTACCTCAGACTTATTATTTAAATAAACTCTTTTGAAATTACTTAGCGTAATTAATATCAGCGTTAATTGAAATTTTGTCAGATACTTTTTTAACTACTGTGCTAGGTATGGTTACATTGTAATCTTTCAGGTTGATTACGAATTTTGCTTTAAGATTTACACCTGCATCAGCTACAGTAATGGTACCATTTGTAGTTACGTTTTTAGTTACACCGTGTATGGTAAGGTCACCAGTTGCAGTAGCATTGTATGTACCCGCTTTTTTAAAATTAACCTCTTTTAGATTGGTAATTTTACCTGCAAAAGAAGCCTCAGGGAATTTACTGCTCTCTAAATAATTCTCATTAAAATGGTCTTGCATTGTTTTCTTTTCAAATTCAAAACTTGTCATAGCCATTTTAATAGCCACTTTACCGTCTTTAGCTGATAGCAAACTGCCAACTTGATAGTTGTGTGCAGTGATGTCTTCTTGCTCTGCATTACTTTCAAACCATACGTGGCCTGTTTTAGTCTTGTATGCGTCTGTAGTTGCAAGAGTGAATGCGCTTAAACCAATCACGGTGATTAAAGCTAGGCTTAGTGTAAGTATTCTTTTTTTCATAATAATAATGCGTGTTACAACATTTATTCTTAGTTAGTTCCAAATTCGTGCCAAACACTGCTTGTTGAAAGTTCTTATTTCTGTACTTTTGAACGTCACTAACATTTAATAAAATGAAAAAAATATATATCATCCTTATTGTAATCGGCGTATTTGCCATTGGAGGTGTTGCCACTGCACTATATATTCTAAATGAGCCAGTAGGTAATACTAAAAACAAAGATGCAGTCGCTAGCCTAACTATGGATAGCCTTGCTTATCAATTTAAGGCAGACTTAAATGGGTCAAAAGCAAAATATAGCCAAAAAGGTACTGAGGCTAATTACCTAAACCTAACTGGTAAATTGGGGAAAATGGAGAAAGATGCGAGAGGCATTCCTAGTCTATTTTTTACCAGTGGCGATGTTGAAATTCAAGTATCACTGCAAGAAGATCAAGCAAAGGCTGCAGAAAGTTTAAAAGTTGGCGATGAAGTAAAATTAAAAGCAAAATTTAATACCGCTGGTGAAGACGAGTTTGGAGATGCGGCAATTAGCGTGCAATTAAATCTAGGCTACATAGTTAAGGAATTTTAATTAATTAAAATTTTTTTAATATTAGCGAACACTTTTTACAAAATAGTGGTATATTATCTAAGGTATTAATGCTATTTATTCTTTTGTTTAATGATATCAGAACCCAAAGACACACGCCTTAATGGCAAGACAGTAAACTCTAGCGTCTATATTTCCTACATTAAAGATAACAAATTGGGTTGGGCAATGTATAAATTGCCAGGTAAGTCTGAAATTATACTTCTAGCTGGTCCAAGCCAAAATGCTGAAGACGGCAATATAAATGGAGAGGCTTATTTAATTGCCCCTTTTAATACTGTAAATTATTCACCTATATACATAGAGGCTGATTTGAGGCTTAGTTGGGACAACCACGAAACGGTAGATGACCATATAAATTTACCGCAATATTATCGTTCAGCTAAGCGTGAACACTTAGATAATATAGAACACAACTACAAAAGCTCAGTATTAAGTTATTTAAAACAAATAGAGACTTCGGACTTAGTTAAAGCAGTTGCGGCCAGGTCTCAACCTATACAGTTAAGGGAGAATTTTAACCTAATTTCTTGGTTCAAAGGACTTTGTAGTCAATACCCAAATGCCTATTGCTGCATCAGTTCTACAACAGACTTTGGAACTTGGGCAGGTGCTTCACCAGAATTGCTGCTTAAATATCACATCAGTGGAAGTATTGAGTCAGTTAGTTTAGCTGGAACTATAAGCGTAGAGCAAAATCAATTAGTCTCTATAGAACCGTCAGAACTATTTACAGATAAAGAATTAAGAGAACAAAACATTGTAACTAAATATATTGGGGATGTACTCGGCAAATATTTGCAAGATGTTAATGTACAGGGACCTATGCTAATGCACGCTGGTAATCTAATTCACGTAGCAACTCGATTTTCAGGCAGAATTCAAAAGCGAATTAGCAATGAGCTTCATACACTGTTAAAAGAACTACACCCTACCCCTGCCGTATGTGGTTTCCCTAAACGACAAGCATTTAACTTAATCAGAATGACTGAAAAATTTGAAAGAGGCCTATATACTGGATATTGGGGACCTATGAATGTAAACTTTGAAAGTGCACTGTTTGTAAACCTACGTTGCCTAGAAATAGCTGCGCCAGAATGTGCCTATTTATTTAGTGGTGCTGGCATAGTTGCAGGTAGTGATGCTGATGCAGAGTGGGAAGAAACTAACAACAAGATGAAAACTTTGCTTTCAGTAGCTGGATTGACTTAATTTTGTAGTGAAATATATAGCCTAGCTATGGTTGCAGATTCAGATCAAACCTATTTACATCAACTATATGCCACGTGGTTGGGCATAGCCACATTTTACAAGTCATTATCTTACCGGGTTATTATTTGCCTAGGCAGTAGGTCGGCACCTATTACTTTGTCATTTGCACAAATATGTCCAGACTTATGTAGGGTTGTATTAGACGAGCGTAGCGCTGCATTTCAAGCATTGGGAATGGCAAAGGCAACTGGCAAACCAAGCATATTGATTTGTACTAGTGGGACGGCAGGATTAAACTTTGCACCAGCTATTGCAGAGGCATATCTATCTGCAGCACCACTAATAGTAATCACAGCAGATAGACCAGCTAGTAGTATTGGTCAGGCTGATAATCAAACCATATTTCAATATGAAATGTATGGCAAGCACGTGAAGTATTTTCACAATCTGCCAGAGGATTACGGCCCACATCAACTGAACTATATAAACAGAATAATAAGTGAAAGTAACTACCTGTCAATGCAAGGAGTTGCAGGACCTATTCATCTAAATGTCCCACTACGAGAACCACTGTACATAGAAAACATAGAGCGAGTTATTCCTCATAGTTTTATCATCTTAAATGAATACTATTTTGATATTAACACCAAGAAATTAGAAATACCAGAGCATAAAGTTCTATTGCTAATAGGGGATGTGGTAAATGCTAAGAAAATTCCTCTAAATGAAAGCATACCAGCCATAATAGGGGTTGATTTTGCCTCACTAGAAAGTATTATACCAATTATTTCCACGTTTGAGCAGATTCCAATTGCTGAATTTATAGAACCTGAGGCCATTATTACTATCGGTAAAAACTACATCAGTAAAAAGCTAAAGAATTGGCTAAAAGGTATTAATCGGACCAGAATTGATAATAATCTAGCACCAATTACCCAATATCATTTTGGTCAACCAGAAGAGGTTCATAATACCTTTAATGCCTACCTAAAACTGATAGACCTAAACCAGATAGACGAAATAACCCTACCCCTGAGCGCAGAGGGAAAAATTCACCCAATTACTCAAGGGTATAATGAGGCTTGGCTGCGTGTAAATGAAAAGTATTTAAACGATACCAGCATTGGGCTAGACGAAACTTGGGCTTGTATTAGCAAAATATTACAATATAGCCACTCATTAACGGCCATCAACAACATTCACATAGGTAACAGTTCATTGGTTCGCAGCTTCTCTAAGTTCCTAGCCGACATTCAACCCAAGGCTAAAGTATATAGCAATAGAGGAACCAGTGGCATAGATGGAAGTATATCTACAGCAGTAGGGCAATATTATTCTAGAGCTAAAGGTTGTATTTGTATTGTGGGCGATCAAGCGGCACTATATGATAGCAATGCACTATTGAGTGCAGGCAAATTCTTTGTATTAATCATTGTAAATGATGGTGGCGGGCGAATATTTGAGAAAGTAAATACCGTAAGTAGTCAGAGCATTTTAGATACCTACTTTGTAAATGCACATAACTATAGATTTAACCATTGGGCTGCTCACAGTCAGGCAGATTATGTTGCCATACAAGTAGATAATTATGATGATGATATGATATTAGCTGCTTGTGAACAAAACTTTAATGCTGATGACAATAAACCGCTAGTCATAGAATTAATTATTAAGCCCTAAACTGTCTGAATTTCAATACATCTGGTCCAGTTTTTACCCAAATTCATAATCGCATCTAGTATAGATAAATTAGGTATAAACGGATACCTGTCAATAAAGCATTGTGGGTAAGGTTTGTAAATTATAGATTCAGCTAATATTACACTGGGTGCATCCTTTTTGGGATGAAAATAATCAACCAAATCTTTATTTAACTCTTCAGACCGGAATAGTACAAGTTCTAAGCCCAAGAGTTTCATCGCCCAGTTTAGGCAAAGTATATTTATCTTAAGCAGTGACTCAACTTTAGCTAAGTCTTTATACAATTCCTGTAAACCATCGCAATAGTGAATCCAATAGGGCGACCTGCCATAGGCACTTTTAATAGCTTGAAAATGGGTATGCGCCCAATTATAGCGGGTATCTATCTGTACATCAGCCATAGGGACTGCTTTTCTGCTGTCTAATATTGGGATTATCAGGTTTTGCTTGCCCTGACTACTAGCTATCTCACAGCGATTTCTAAAGCTTTGCCTGCTGAGATGTAGATTGGGGTGAATGCTAATAATGCTACGGAAATGAGTTACTGCGTATACATAGGCTGTGCTGGGCATATAGTGCAACTCTATGTTATAATCAGGTTGGATTATCATCATTTAAATCGCAAAGTAAACAACGAGATACATATTTAGGCATACCTATAAAAATGTATTATCATTGCTCGTCCATAGTTTTAATTGTAAATGCTGCGATTTCTCCTTTCGATGTTCAGCAGGTTGCCCCTGTTTATCTTGTATGGCTTTGCCAGGCTCATCTATTTTGCGCTTAGCTATGTCATTCAATATCGCAAGCAAGTAATAGAAACTAACCTTAGTAATTCTTTCCCAAATGTTGATGCCAAAACCCTAAGGCAATACAAAATGGGTTTCTATAAATACCTATCGGAAATATTTGTAGAGACCATTAAGGCATACAGCATTAGCGATGCTGAACTTAGGCGCAGATGCTATGTTTCGCCAGACTCTCTAGTTATCAGCCAGATAAAAAATGAACCGACCAGTGTCATTATGCTTAGTTGCCACGTAGGCAATTGGGAGTGGGTGGGTATGTCTATCGGCTTACAGTTTAGGCCAAGACCAGTACACATTGTATATTTAAACCTAGCGAAAAATGATGATGTGATGAAGGGAATACGGGAACGTACTGGCAATAAATTGATATTTATGCAAATGGTTTATCGCCACCTGATAGAAGATGCCACCAGTAGACCCATAAGTTGTTTGGCTGCCGATCAAACCCCACAACGCCATAAGATTGGTACTTGGATTCCGTTTCTAAATCAAGATACACCCTTCTTTACAGGGCCAGGCAAAATGGCTAGAAAACTAAACTTACCCGTCTATTTTGCATACGCACACAGAGTAAGTTTGGGCAAATATGAGTTGCGATTTGAGAAACTATTCGCCGCAGGTCAAGCCAAAACAGACGAAGAAATTATGACTCGATACGCGCAAAAACTAGAGCAAATAATCCACGAAAGCCCAAGCCAATGGCTGTGGAGCCACAAGCGCTGGAAACACAAAAGGTAGAATGGAAAGATGGGAATTACTTGAGGTAGAGTTACTTTTACCAAGAATGTTTTCCACTCCTATTAAAAAAAGAATTTGCTATTCTATTTTGTAAGTCATTATCATCACAATGATGCCAAGAATTGGCGATAATTTTTGATATTCCTCTACATTGAATAGAGTTAGAAATTTTATTAGGTTTCGTTCTATAAAGGATTGTGCACTAATTTGAGTTTTGCTATTTCATTACCAATCACAAATTCCATTTCTGATTTTCCTAATGAATTAAGTGACTCAATTAAAACACTAATTATATGCTGCTGGTATTTTTCTTCTGAATTATTTAATTCTATATTCCGCAAAACATCTTTGTCACAACTAATGCTGTTAATTGGAAAACCACTTCTATTTACTGATATATCGGCTATGGTTATGGATTCATATGGATTATTTCAACTAATTATATTTAAATATAGTTATATATCGTAATATTGCAATATAGTTTTATACCTATGGGAATTACTAAAAATGGAAGTTTTCTATCTACTCATAATGCTACTGCCAATTTATTTAAGGCATTAGGGCATCCCGCTAGATTAGCAATTATTGAGCACCTACTTAAGGTTAATTCCTGTATATGTAATGACTTGGTGAAAGAATTACCATTAGCACAGGCCACTATTTCTCAACACTTAAGGGAGCTAAAATCTGTTAATTTAATTCAAGGGGAAATAGGAGGCAATTCCATTTGCTACTGTATTAATCCTGAAACTATGGCGACCCTAACGGAATGTTTAGAATTAATGAATAAAAAACTAAAAATCAACAATAATTGCTGCTAAATAATATGAATATATTCCCCAAAATGCACGTGAGTCTCTATGTTAAGAATATTACTGAGACGATAGATTTCTATACTAGATTTTTTCAAATAGAACCCTTTAAGGTTAAATCGGACTATGTGAAATATGTATTAGATTCTCCTTCATTAATAATTTCGTTTTTAGAGAATCCCGATAATGTACAGTCCACCTTTGGACACTTAGGCTTTCAAGTAGAAACTCAAGAAGACTTCAACATAAAATTATGGCAGGCTAGAAAAGCCAAAATAATTTCACTTGAAGAGATTCAAACCAGCTGTTGTTATGCCGTGCAGGACAAATATTGGGTTACAGACCCAGACGGGTACCAATGGGAAGTCTATTACTTTAAAGAGGACATTGAGTTTGAAGATCCAAATTATAAATCCAATTTAGAACCAATTTGCTGTACACCGAAAGTTGAAACTATATGAAAAATATACTGGTACTATGTACAGGAAACAGTTGCCGCAGTCAAATGGCAGAGGGGTACTTACGCTTGTATGCAGGGGATAAAGCCGATATATACAGCGCAGGGATACAAACTCACGGACTAAACCCTAAGGCAGTAGCCAGTATGGCAGCAGACGGCGTTGACATATCGCATCATACCAGTAATTTGATAGATGAATACAAACACATTGACTTTGATATAGTACTTACGGTGTGTGACCACGCTAGAGAGAATTGCCCATATTTCCCTACTAAAGCTGTAACAATTCATCAAAATTTTTCTGACCCCAGCAAAGTAATAGGCACCCAATTAGATATAGATGAAGCATTTACTAGCACCAGAACACTCATAAAAAATTGGTGCCAGCAAATAGTCAGCGAACAAGTATGAAAAAGTATGTAGCTGAACTAATAGGAACGTTTAGCATTATCTTTTTTGGACATTGTAGCATAGCTATGTCTATACTGCAACCAACTATGATAGGTAACTTAGGTATTGCGCTAATAAATGGACTGATAGTTACCTTAATGATTTACAGTTTTGCTCGGGTATCTGGGGCTCATTTTAATCCTGCAATTACCGTGTCCTTTTGTATGAATGGAGATATGCACATACGCAAGGCATCACTTTACGTTATAGCACAAATATTTGGTGGCATTTTGGGTTCCTATTTTGCTAATAGACTCTTTTCAGGTTTTGAATTAAATATGATTACGGAACCCAAAACCACTTTAATTCAGGCATTTGCAGCAGAATTTATCTTAACCCTAATATTGATGTTAGTAGTGTATCATAATTCAATTAAAGGAAAGGAGATATTATCTTTTGCACCCATACAGATTGGGATAATCATATTTATAGGTGTGTATTTGTTTGGCGCCATTAGCTGTGCATCTTTTAATCCTGCACGTAGTATAGGTCCCGCAATTGTAGCAAATCACTACGCTAATTTATGGTTATATTTATTGGCACCCGTAGCTGGCGCTGCAACAGCTAAATATGTAAATATGTGGTATAGGCGTATGCATTAACTATTAAATAGAAACCTATTCATCTCTTTTATGACACGGTCTAGGTGCGCCTGTATGCGTGGCGACAAGGGATAAGATAAAGACTCCCAATTTCCCTTGCCGATTTTGTGTAAGCCGTAGGCAGTTATTTGAATTTCTTTCTCGCTAATGTATTTAACCGTTAGTACTAGCCTAACTGGTTCATCTATGCCCAATCGCTTACTTATATCAGTCTGTCTAGTCCTTAGGGTGAAGGCTTCACCATCATAGTTTTGATTGGCAGAATAGTAGCCCTCTGTACGTAGGTATTCGGCTATCTTTTCCATACCATATTTCCCAATATGTGCATCGCCAGGTTTCAAATTTATAAATCTCTCCACCACCATTGAACTATCAGCCATCATTGCACTGGTTTCAGGTTGCGTTAGCCCCTCTGGGTCAGAAACGGGTGCTGTGCTAAAAAAAAAGTACAAAAATAGCGATTGTAAAAAAAGAAGCATACGTTATGGTTGGGTGAATATATTGTTTCAATACCTCTACATAACAGATTATCTTGCTAAAAATTGCCCCCAAGTCAAAATTTTAATTAAATCTATTTTTTTAAACCCTAACATTCAACAACTATATAAAGATAATTTTTCGCTTTTACTACAATACCTAAGTATATTAATATAGTAAACAACTATACTATTTAGTTTTTCTGCACATATTCTATAAATTTTGGGAATAACAGCTGGAACCAGGCTGTGTATTTTTCAGGATTTTGTTGTATATCTACAGCTATATCTATGGTACTCATCCACGCATAGTCTGCTACCTCATCAGGGTTTGGGCTGATACCCTCGCCCCGCCACTCTGCTACATATACGTGATCTAGTTCGTGCTCTACCATATTGCCGTCTAGCTCTGCTCGATATAAAAATGTAAAGGCAAAATGTACGGGTAATTGCAATCCCATTTCCTCATTAAGTCGCAGCATAGCAAATTCCTCTATGTCCAATTCTGTAGTTGGGTGGCTACAGCAGGCGTTCGTCCACAATAGTGGGCTATGATATTTACTTGCTGCACGCTGTTGCATCAATATATTCCCTTGATAATCATATATCATAATACTAAATGCCCTATGCAATAGGCCCAGTTTATGCGCATCTACCTTAGTAGCTGTACCGATGGCTTCGTCTGCTTCATTTACGAGAATGACTAGGGCGTGCATATTATTTGTTTCACTCATTTCTTTAGGTTTACAGTTAATTGACGGAAATATTTATTTGCTTGTGCATCTGCATTTACTTCTACTGGGTTTGCCTTATGGTTTAGTTTATTTCTAAATATAGCTGTAAATATACTGGGCAAACCAACAACGAGCAGATACAGCCACCCCAATTGCCTACTCTGCAAAACGTGACCATATTCGTGCTGTAATAGAGGATTGGTTACATCTGCCTGCAATCTGGCATCGCCAATTATTAGCAAACCCAAACTTACTGCACCCCAGTTACCTTGACATACAATTATATATGCTCCTAGTTTGTGTTGATAGCTGGCAGATAGTATTCTACCAAGGCCAAATTGCCATAAGCAAAATAGGAGACCAAGTAAAACCTGCGGCAATTGCCAAATACTTAATAACAAAGTCATAAAATTCGCTGGACTAGTGCCTACAAATATGAAACCAATATATAGAGTGGGTATATTTGCAGTTTTTGCATCTTAGATTAATATGAAGTTATTTAGCCGCTTACTTATACTATCAGCATTTATATGTTTTAACCATATATCGCAGGCTCAATCTATGTTAGAATGCCACGTACCAGACCCAGCTGGGCATTGGGCAGAGCCGATAGTTGATTTTCAAAAGTTAGATCTAGACATTAAGATAATGCCTAAAGATGGAAAGGTAGAGGGTACTGCTGTATATACATTGAACACCAGAAGAAGTAAAACCGACAGCATCATATTAAATGCTATAGATATAAAATTTATTGAAGTGTATGCTGATAATCAAATAGTAAAATATAATGCTTTTGATAAACAACACATTGTAATATACATTGCAGATAGAAACTGGAAAGCAAATCAAGCGCATAGCCTGAAGATACAGTATAGTGCTTCACCAAAAAAGGGAATGTACTTTATCGGATTTAACGACTCAAGCAGCCGCAGCAGAAAACAAATATGGACACAAGGGCAAGGAATAGATAATAGAAATTGGGTGCCAGGCTGGGATGATCCTACAGATAAATTAATTACCAACATTAACGTAAGTATCAATGAAAAATGGAACCTTCTATGTAATGGTGTTTCTTTGGGTAAAGTAAAAACACAAAAAATAAAAGGCGAAAACTATCAAGTATTTAGTTATAAAATGAGTCATCCACATTCGTTTTATCTAATGATGATAGGGGCAGGTGATTATAAAGTGCAAGCACAAAAAAGTAAAAGTGGGGTTCCTATGTACAATTGGTACTACACAGATCAACCAGAGCGATTAGAACCTAGCTATAGATATACCACCAGAATAATGGACATATTAGAGCGGGAAACTGGGGTAAAATACCCTTGGGAATCTTATAGTCAAATTCCAGTTCAAGACTTCCTATACGGTGCTATGGAAAATACCACGGCAACGGTATTTGGCGATTTCTTCTATATTGATAATCGTACATTTCTAGACAGAAATTATGTTGGTGTAAATGCGCACGAAATGACGCACCAGTGGTTTGGCGATTTAATATCAGCAAAGTCTTATCAAGACCAATGGCTACAAGAAAGTTTTGCAACCTACTATGCTAAAGTATGTGAGCACGACATTTGGGGGGAAACATTTTACCTGTGGAACAAGCGGGGAGAGCAAAATGCTGCCATAGCTGCAGAGGCAAACAATCACCTACCCGTTGCTAATACTGGATCTGGGTCTGCACGTATTTACCAAAAGGGTAGTATGGTAATAGATATGTTGAGGTATGTACTGGGTAAGGATGACTATGATAGAGTAATAAAACACTATTTAACCAAATACGCATATGGGAACGTAACTACTTTTGATTTCTACAACTCGTTTCACGATGTATTGGGGGTAAACTTAGATTGGTTCTTTGACCAATGGATACACAGAGGCGGCATACCAAACTATGATGTAAGTTACAGAACCATAACGGAAAACAATCAAAGCTTTGTAGAGATTAGGGTTGAGCAAATCCAAGCTAATAATGAAGTATTGGGATTGTTTAAAATGCCTGTTTGGATAGAAGTTGCCACCAATAGCAACAAAATTATGCGGCAATATTGGGTTAATAATAAGTTTGAAATTATCAAAATACCAATCTCCAATGATGAAACCGTGAAATACTGTGTATTTGACCCAAATAATGATATTCTTCGCCAAGTAACTTACCACAGAAATCAAAAAGAACTATTTGAGGTATTACAGTCTTCTTCTTATCCATTAGCGAAATACGACGCTTTATTAGAGCTAAAAAATACACCTATCGCGCAAAAAAGTCAAAAACTAATAGAAAATTATGATGGTATAGGTGAGCATTTCATAAAATCTGAAATATTAGTACAACTAGGTGATAGTGCAGCCCACGTTAAAACCATCATAAAAGGACTGTCTGATAAAGAAAGTAAAGTAAGACTAAGTGCCGTAAATGCTGTGAGTCAATATAATGTAGAGATAATAACCAAACTAAAAACAATGTTACTAGACAGCAGCTATTTGGTTGTAGAGGCTAGCCTAAATAAACTGTGCAGCCTAGATGCCGTACATCGTTTGGAATATTTAGATGTGGTGAAAGATGTATTTGGCATAGCTGGTAATGTGAAATTTGCCTACTTAAAGTGGTCCTCACAATTTGCGGGTACCATCGCAATGCAGAAACTAAGTGACTACGCCGCTCCTGCATTTGAGTTTAGAACCCGAATTAATGCATTTAATGCCTTGCAAGAGATTAACTATATGGACAATGCAACGGTATTGTACCTAATGCAGGCCGTAAACAGCAGCAACGGAAGGCTGGCTAGACCAGCTAGTGATGCTTTAACGTTTTTTGCAAAACAACGAGATAAAAAAGATATGTTGCAACAGGTACTAAACAGCAACACCTATTGGAGCAAAGATGAAAAAGCAACAATCCAAAAGTTTATATACTAGGCACTAAGTGGCTAACTCATCAGATTTTTATGATCGGGTATACGCTGTAGTTCGGCAATGCCCAAAAGGTAGAGTAACCAGTTACGGTGCCATAGCAATGTATTTGGGTACTGGTCGCAGCGCCAGATTGGTTGGCTACGCTATGAATATGGCACACAATGTAGATCCACCTGTACCTGCACATAGAGTAGTAAATAGAGTAGGAATGCTAACAGGGAAGCACCATTTCCCAGGTATAGACCTAATGCAACAACTGTTAGAGTATGAGGGCATAGAGGTAGATGATGACCGAGTGATAAACTTTGACGCCGTGTATTGGAACCCTAATATAGAATTAGAGCAGTATCCTGTGTAATTCGGGGAGAATATTAGATTATAAATATTGATAACACTGTGGTAACGAGAGAGGGGGGGGTTGAATAAATTAAACAAATTTTTAAAATTAAAAAAGTAATTTATCTCTTTTTATAAGGATATGACTTTTAAATTGATGTTTAACACCCCTTTTGGGTGGATGTACCGGTTTATTAATATTCCTTTCAATACATCGTCTTGCCTTTGTATTTATCCAGACGGTATATTAAAAATATTTGACCCTCAAATCTCTGTCGAGTACCAAATTGAGATTCCAACTTTTAAATAACGTTCTACTCCACAACTATTTTAGTACTACCATACTGCCCTGACTTCAAATAACTAATTAGGTATATACCAGGCTGTAAATTAGGGGCATTTAGCGTCTGGCTGCCAGTTATATTAGATTGATTAGCTACTAATTGCCCTGTTGTATTATAGACATATAATTGACTGATGCCTGCTTCAAACCAATTTATGTGTTGATAGGAATAGTTAAATAAAACAGGTTTAGCTTTTAATCGAACAGTATGTATGCCCACTACATTGGTAAATATCGGTTGCATCATCCAACCTTGCCTAGTTGCACCAGTTTCTAACAGTTCTTTGCCTATACCAGCTTGTGATACTCCACTGTAAGGAATTACAGCCGTAATGGCCTCATAATTATTGTCAAACAATATTTGGGGACTAGCGTGGGAAAGTCCAGTAGTAACGGGTACCTGAAAATTAAATTGATACTTAGAGTTTCCTTTTGCTATATAGGCATCACCAACTTTATCTTCCGCTATTTCTACATCATTCCACTTGAACCCTTTTTGGGTAGTACCTGCAATTATTATATTTAATTGATAGTCTAGGGCTACACTGGTCAGCACCATATCCTCTGCAAATAGCTGAATCTGAGTAACTGTTGGCTTTAGCCTGTCCATTTTTATTAGGAAAGGTGTCATACCTGAATATAAGCTTGGTGCAGCATAATTTTTCCCGTTTGTTTGCAGGCTCGCTCCTAAAAATCTCCCCGATAAATGAAAATTACCGCCTGGTTCCACTACGTATGCATCAGCACTGTCATTTCCAGCCCCACCTATATTCGTTGCGTATACTAATTTACCATTCTCTAACAGCTTGACTAGCAATACGTCGCTTCCTCCCTTTGTTGTTAGGTCTATATTGCCAATACTTACATCACCACCCATAGTCATATAAAATGAATATTCCCCCCCGATGCTCACATTAGCTTGAACCATAACATCATCGCCAGTGCTACCTATTCTGGTTACATAACTCGGTCGTTTGGTAATGGTGTCAAATATCATAAATATTGCATCTCGTTGACCCAGTGATGAATAACTGCGTCCTGCTATATTTACCTCGCCTGTAAAGTTAAATCCTACACAAAGTTTGGTACCGATACTGCTAAATCGAGCATTAGTTATAGTGTCACTTATGGTAAGTGGATAAACTGTGTTGTATTCTCTATTTATAAGCCGATATATACCATAATTCTTTGGAGTGCTAGGCAATATTAGGTTTGAGTCTAACACCCACCTACCAGCAGAGTCTGACTCTAGTTTTCCAAAGACTAGTCGCTCTGTACTGTTAAAATTGAAGGTGGAGATGTTGTCTTGATTTTTAGTATCAATGGTTTTCAGTATTTCATAACCGTCATTCTTAGCACTTGAATCTAACTCAAATGTGCCACCACCTTGAATATAAGCCCGGCTTCCTTTCCCGTAAAATGCCACATAATATTTAGAGCTTATATCTGATGGACTTTCCAGTTGATTTAACTGCAACGCTATGTTGGAGTTATACTTATCAGAAAGCCTAAATCCTTTCCCTATCCTAAGGTTACCATATTGTGCTGATGCTGAATTACCAAATAATCCAGAGATAAAGAATATCGCTACAAAAAGTAATTTACGCTTTACATTCATCATAATAATACAGTTCAATTTGATTAATGGTTAATATAGTTGCTAATAAATACGAAAGCTACCTAAAGCGAAAGATTAACTAATTAGTTAAACCATACACATTATTAATTTAATTGACAATCTTATTAAATTAATTAGAATTAGTTAATACCTTTAGTACTGTTAATCAAATACTTAAATGGCATTCACCTTAATGATTCTATCGGGACTTACTTATTAAACTAAAGAATAAATAGAGACCAAAAAAAAGAAAAATGCATAAAGTGCTTAAAATAATGACAATTCTTGACTGAAACTTTGCACTTTGAGCTGCATTTTGAGATTCTTCATATTTTTTAGATAAGAAACTAGGCTCAACCTTATTTGCATTTAATAATGAAGAAATAGCCAAGCCAACACATAATACAGAATAGGCAATAAATGGCCAAAACCAATATAAGGCACTCAACAGCACAACCAATATGGATAGTCCAATTGATATGATACATTGAGTTTTGTATGACTCTGGTTGTTCCTTTGGCTTGAGTCTCATTAATTGTGATATAAACTAAGAATACAATAAGAAACGAATACTGGAATAGTTCTACAAATTCCTTAAATACTCACTTATATTAGATTAATAAGTTTAGATGTTTAGAACTTTTTAAGACTTGGAATAAATCAGAATTGAATTGGGGGAATGCATTAGAATCTAAACAATTTCTAGCAACTTTACCCGCTTAATACTTATGCGTAAGACAGAGCTATACCCTATTGTAATTGATTGGTTTCAAGAGAATATACCTATTGCAGAAACTGAATTAAATTATGAGAATGAATATCAATTACTAGTTGCCGTGATACTTAGTGCACAATGCACAGACAAACGAATCAATACTATTACCCCTGCTTTGTTTCAGGCATACCCTAACCCAAAAGCACTAGCGCAAAGCAGTGTTGCAGAAATATTTGAATATATAAAATCAGTTAGCTACCCTAATAATAAGGCCAAGCACCTATTCGGTATGGGCACGATGGTAACTGATGAATATATTGGAGTAATACCCAGGACTAGAGAAGAATTAATGAAATTGCCAGGTGTGGGTAGAAAAACAGCCAATGTAATAGCTAGCGTGATACACAACGAACCCGCTATGGCTGTAGATACACACGTATTTAGAGTATCGCAAAGAATTGGTCTGGTGAATAAAAGTAAAACCCCACTACAAGTAGAGCTGCAATTGCTAAAATATGTACCAAAGGAATTGGTCCCAAAGTTTCACCATTGGTTAATTTTACACGGCAGATACGCTTGTGTAGCCCGGTCACCTAAATGTGAGATATGTGGCCTAAAATCTGTTTGCAAATATTTTGGTTTTCAACAATTGAAATTGCAAAAATCGGTGGATAAACAAGACTGATTTCATACCAATTCTAAAACCTTTTGGTAGTAGTATTGCATTAACCCAAAAAACGAAGAATCACGATACCCGCATATGGCTAAAATGGCAAAGGATGTTGTTAAAGAGAACGACAAACAACAAAGTGAGAAAAGCAAGGCGCTACAATTGACTGTCGAAAAATTAGAAAAACAATTTGGCAAAGGGATTGTAATGACCCTAAGTGCCAATACCAGTTCTGATGTCGAGGTCATATCAACAGGAAGTTTGGGCTTAGATATCGCCCTTGGCACCCGCGGACTACCCAAAGGTAGGGTTGTAGAAATATACGGACCGGAATCTAGCGGTAAAACTACCCTAGCTATGCACGTAATGGCTGAGGCACAAAAAAAAGGTGGTATGTGTGCGATAGTTGATGCTGAACACGCATTTGATAAAAGCTATGCTGAAAAACTAGGTTTAAATACTGACCAATTATTAATAAGTCAACCAGATGACGGTGAACAAGCATTAGAAATAGCTGACCATCTAATTCGTTCTGGTGCTATAGATGTACTCGTTATAGACTCAGTTGCAGCACTAGTACCTAGAGCAGAGCTAGAAGGTGATATGGGCGAAAGCAAAATGGGATTGCAAGCCAGGTTAATGAGTCAAGCATTAAGAAAATTGACTGCATCTATAAGTAAAACAAATTGTATTTGCATATTCATCAACCAATTGCGTGATAAAATTGGTGTAATGTTTGGAAGTCCAGAAACTACAACTGGTGGTAATGCTCTAAAGTTTTATGCCAGTGTTCGTTTAGACATTCGTAGAATACAACAAATAAAAGACGGCGTAGATGTAGTAGGTAATCGTACCCGTGTGAAAGTTGCTAAAAACAAAGTAGCCCCACCTTTTAGAATTGCAGAGTTTGACATCATTTATGGTGAGGGCATTAGCAAAGTAGGTGAAATACTAGACATAGCTACAGATTATAACATAGTTAAGAAAAGTGGCAGTTGGTTTAGTTACAATGAAACCAGACTAGGTCAAGGTCGTGATGCTGTAAAGCAATTGCTGAAAGATAACCCAGAATTAGCTGCAGAGATTGAAGAAAAAGTGATTGCCCGTGCATTTGGTGGTGAAACCGTGGAGGTAGAAACCAGTGCCAAGGGGGTAGTTAATGATGATGATGATTTAAACCTAGATGATTTATAGTTGAATTGAGCGAATATGGTTAGTGTTAAGTTTTTTAAATCATCTATTAATAATGAGCTTAACTAGATATAAATCGTAACGAAATACGAAATAAATTGATAAACGAGCAGGCTTCGTAGATTTATTAAAGGACACATCAGGTCTAAGGATATCAATACAGAATAAATTTAAGACGCTAAATTTAAATTAAGCTACTTGAATTTAGTTATAGGTTACTTGATGTCTAACGACAAAAAATGGGTATTTTATTATGACGAAGGTTTTAAAAATATTGAGAGTAAACTATTTTTAATTTTCTAGATAAGTTTAAGACTTATGAATCTGTACCTTTTTGGCCTTTCTTCCTAAGTAGAATACTTGGTTTGAAACAACCATATGTTATAAATATTATTTAGGAGAAAAATATAGATAAATCTAATCCTGTTGAACTTCTAAAAGCATTTGGTAGATTTAATATTACTGATCCATACGAGCTTACATATGTTGGCTAATTTTAATAGAATTGGGTTGTAGTTTGACCTATTATATTCTGCCTTAACAGTAGTTTTGCCCCATATTATGTTGGGCATTTCTTTACCAAAGTATAGACCGTTTAGTTATGCGCACATTTACGGCATTGCCTTACCCATATTATTGTCTAGCGTAGCAGAACAGATAGTAAATATTACAGATACTATAGTTGTGGGTAGCATAAATAAATCTAATCTGGGTGCAGTGGGGCTGGGTAGTTTGTTTTATTACACATTCGTATTTATTGCTGTAGGTTTGGGTATGGGTGTACAAATCATCATCGGACGGCGAAATGGTGCCAGACAATTTCCAGTTGCCGGGAATGTATTGAATCAATCATTATTTCTGTTCGGCTTTATTGCCATTATATTATTCATCTTAATCAGCATTTTAGGTAAAGTCTCATTGCGATATATGATTACAGACGATGAAGTCTATCGCTTAGCTAATGAATTTGTTTATGTGCGTAGGTGGGGCTTGATGTTTATTTGCCTTAGCATCTCGTTTAAAATGTTTTATATTGGAATCACCAAGACATCGGTTATAACGTTTACCACCATAGTTTTAGCCAGCGTTAATCTAATATTCAACAACATATTGGTATTCGGGCTATACGGATTCCCTGCTATGGGAATTGCAGGCTCGGCTACTGCCAGTGTTATAGCAGAAGGTTCAGCTTTGGTTGCCTTTATAATTTACTCTTTAGTCTTAAAGCAAAATAAAGTATATGAATTATTTGTATTTCACAAGCCAGATTTTGCCCTATTTGCCAGTATTATCAAGTTTGGGTTACCAGTTATGCTTCAGGGTTGGATAAGTGTAAGCAGTTGGTTTATATTCTTCATCTCAATTGAAAAAATGGGCAGCACTGCATTAGCCAGCAGCACCGTAGTTAAAAGTATTTACTTACTCAGCATTATACCAGTTTGGGCCTTTGGCAGTGCATCTAATACACTGGTAAGTAATGCAATAGGTGCTGGAAAGACCAAACTAATACCCTACATCATCAAGCGATGCCTTATACTGGGATTCATTACCGTATTTATCTTAATTCAAGTAGCGTATTGGGTGCCAGATTGGTTAATTGGCCACTTTACTAATGATATTGACGTCATTCTAAATGCTAAAACTGCTTTGTTTATAGCTGTTTCTGCTAGCTTACTCTATATGGCGTCTTTTATTTTGCTTAATGTAATTACTGGTGCAGGCTATACTAAGTCAAGCTTAATAATAGAAGCCATTACGCTTGTCATTTACTTAGGTTATATCCTTGTAGTAAGTAACATTCCGGGCATAACCATAGCTTGGGTTTGGGTGGCAGAGATTATTTACGGTCTATGTATGGGTCTCGGGACCATCTTTGTACTCATTAGACTTAAACCTCATATAAAGCCAAAACTGATTTAGGAAACTAATCCAGTTTTTTAAAAAGATGGGGCTATTAAACTTAATTTTAGTCGCTTAGTTCTATTATATATGAAATCATTTAGCTACAAACACTTATGGTCAGTTGCACTGCCTTTAATGTTGGCTGAGCTAATGGAATTACTTATTAATATAACAGATATATTAATTGCTGGACGTCTTTCCTCTATTGCCTTAGCAGCTATTGGGTTTTGCAGCATTTATCATTTTGGATTTGTTTATTTAATTTTCGGCTTAGGTAATGGAATTCAAACATTTGTAGCTAAAAGCATCAGTAAGAATAAGATAGTACAAGCAGGAGACGGATTTAAACACGGTATGTTGATACTCAGTTTCCTAGCTTTCAGTTTATCGGCAATTATGTATGTTAGTTTAGATCTTGCATTAGATACTTTAATTCAAGGACAAGAATTGCGAAGTTTATGTCATAGCTATTTAGGTATCAGGCTCATTTCATTTCCTGTTATTGGATTCATTACCGCATTTAATATGTTTTATTTGGGTATATCGCGCAGCTATATCATATTTATTATTGCCTTAGTTACAGCTGGCTTTAATGCAATTTTGAACTACATACTGGTATTTGGCAAATTTGGATTGCCTGGTCTTGGACTAAACGGGTCAGCAATTGGAAGTACCATAGCTGAGGGATTGGGCTTAGTCATCTTTGTATTGTACTCAATATTTGATAAAAAGACAAAACCTTATCTACTATACAATTGGAGTGGAATAGATAAGAAAATCATAAAAAGAACAATGAAGTTCGGTAGTCCTGCTCTTATTCACGGTTGGATGAGTAGTTTTAGTTGGATATTTTTCTTCGTATTAGTAGAAAGAATTAGCACCGAAGCCGTTGCAGCGAGTACTATTATAGAGAATATTTATCTTATAATTATGGTGCCGATTTTAGCATTTAGCACGGCAGGTAGCACACTAATCAGTACTGCTGGTGCTAAAGTATTAGAATTCAACAACATTGTTCTAAAAACTATATTTAGTAGTCTAGCACTATGTTTTGTACTTATCGCATTGGTACTTATATTTTATCAGTCAATAGTAACAATATACACAAAAGACTTAAAGGTTTCTAGTTTGGTGCAGACACCTTTGCGGGTGGTACTTACTATTTTGCTTGTTGCCTGCATCAGCAACAGTCTGGTAGGTTGTATAAATGGAACAGGATCAGCTAAATATTTGATATACATAGAATTATGCACACTAATATCCTACTTTATTTACTTAGGTATTCTGTATCGGTATCAGGTTACGGACTTGAACATCATTTGGCTAAGTGAATTGGTTTATGTTGTGGTGTTGGGACTGGGAGGCTATGTTATGTATAAATCAGGAAAGTGGAAGGGCTATATGCTAGAATAATTTCAGGTTTGGATTGTAGAATTATTTAGAGTAATATGCCGTTTGTCTGAAATTATCAACAAATAAATAATACCCTGAAATGGAACATAAAGGAAACGAAAAACCACTAATTAGCTATTTTTATGATGCGCTTTGTGGCTGGTGTTATGGCTTTAGCCCTATTATAAATCAAATATTTGACAACTATAATACTGAATTTGAATTTAATGTGATAAGCGGAGGAATGATAACAGGCGATAGAATTGGCCCAATTGGTCAAGTTGCTCCTTACATTAAAACTGCATTTCGAGATGTTGAAAATGCGAGTGGGGTAAAATTTGGAGAAGCCTTTTTAGTAGATGTTTTGGCAGAGGGCACCAGTGTTTTTACCAGCATTCCAGCCGCTTTAGCTATGGTTGTATTTAGAATAGCTATTCCAGATAAGGTTGTCTCATTTGCAAGTGCCTTACAAAGAGGTATCTATTACGATGGAATTAAGCCTGAAAACTTTGAAGAATACGGAAAAATAGCCGCAAAGTTTGGATTAGACGAAGTTGAATTTGTCGCTAATATGGATAAACCTGAAACCAGACAAGCAGCAGTTGAAGACTTTATGTTGTCATCTAAGGCTGGTATCACAGGTTTCCCTACTTTGGTTATGTTTATAAATGGCAAAGCTTATCTACTAGCTAAAGGCTACTCTTCCTTTGAAACTGTAAATGCCAACATTCAATCTTGTTTGGCTACAGCTGAGTAAAAAAATTTCGAATAATTATACACAGTTTAACAATTCTGCCTAAATTGTAGGTGGTAATTGAAGTGGTAATTTATATTGATTTTATTACGGATATTTGATGCAAGTATTGAAAAAATGAAAAAAACTTTACTAGTCTTAGTTCTTATGCTGTCGATGTGTATCGGTGCTTATGCGCAATCATCTACAGCATCTTATGCAGTTCAATTGTCTGCAACAGTAAATAAATCTGGAACAAAATATCAAGTTAACCTGCGCTGGCGTAAAAATGTTGACGTGTTTAGCCCAGGATACAAAATATATAGAAAAGCTAGAAATGCAGGCGCTTGGGGTCAAGCAATTGCAACTATTCCTCAAACTGACACCACCTACACTGACCTAAATCTACTAAACCCTGCTCAAGCAGTTGAATATAAAATAGAGGGTAATCTAGGTACTTCAGCTTCTACTAATACATTTGGATATGCTATTGTAGGTGCAGAACTAACAAGTCCTGCTGATAGGGGAATTTTGCTATTGGTAATAGACGATACATTGAAAGTTGCCTTAGCTTCAGAAATAACCAGACTTCAAAATGATATACTAGCTGACGGCTGGAATTTTAAAACAATATATGTCCGTAGAAGGGATTTAGTTACTGATGTAAAAAAGTTAATAGCAGCAGAATACACTGCACAACCTACTCGTGTGAAAAGTATATTCCTATTAGGACACGTACCAGTTCCATATAGTGGCAACTTTAATATAGACGGGCATACTGACCATAAGGGAGCTTGGCCTGCAGACGCTTATTATGCTGATATAAACTCAGAGTTATGGTCAGACATAAGCATATATGAAGAAAGTCCGGCCAGAGCTGCGAATAAGAATATACCCGAAGACGGAAAATTTGACCAAACCATATTACCTAGTGCATTAGAAATGCAAGTGGGCAGGGTGGACTTTAGCAATATGCCTGCATTCGCATTAAATGAAATTGAATTGACTCGCCAATATTTAAATAAGGATCATAATTTTAGGAATATGGGCTTTACTGCTAGAGAAAAAGGTTTAGTGGTAGATAAGTTTGGCCCAATGGGTGGTGAGGCATTTGCCGCCAGCGCATTAAAGTCTTTTTCAGCAATATTTGGAAACAATAATATAAATCTATCTTCAGATTATCTAGCTAATGTTAAGAATCAATCTTGGCTATTTGCTTATGGTTGTGGTCCAGGTAGTTATACCAGTTGCGGCAACGTGAGCAATACCAGCGACTATGCTAAAGACAGTACTCTCTCAGTATTTAATATGCTATTTGGCTCATACTTTGGCGATTATGATAATACCAATAACATACTACGTGCTGTAATAGCTGCAAAAGGCTACACTTTAACCAATTGTTGGAGTGGCAGGCCACAGTGGGTATATCATCATATGGCAGTTGGTGAAACTGTTGGTTATTCGACTTGGGTTAGTCAAATGGACTATGGCAAATACTTCAGATATTTGATATTTAATGACACTTCATTCAGAGTAACTACACCAAACCTGATGGGTGACCCCAGCCTAAGATTACACATAAATGGAAAAGCGATAGAAACTGCATCTATAAATGCTATTGGCAAAACAGTTGTATTAACTTGGGCTCCAAATGCAAGCTGGTCAACTGACATAGATAGCGTTGCGGTATTTAGATCTGTAAATGACGGAACTTGGCGCCTAATTGCAAAACTACCAAAAAGCATAACCACCTATACCGATGCCAATACTGTGTTGGGAAATTGTAAATATATGATGCGTGGGCAAAGCTTAAAAACTACAGGCAGTGGTAGTTACTACAACTACACACCGGGCAACATTAAAAATATAAATGTTACAACTGCAAGTATATTATCAGGTAGTCAGGTTAGCTTAAATTTGGCAGCATACCCTAATCCTGTACGTGAAGAGCTAAACGTTACTTGGAATAGCAATATAACGACACCAACTACATTAAGCATTAGAAATGTAAAAGGACAAGAAGTTTATTTCGCTAATTGCAAACACTCAAACATCAAGATTGAAACTGAAATATTAGATGCTGGTACCTATTTCATTCAGGTTACCAATCAAAATCAAACAAGCACTATCAAGTTTGTTAAACAATAGAAAACCACATATAATTAATATGAATGAACCCCAATATCAAAAAATGGTATTGGGGTTTTTTATTTAATCGCATATATTTATTAGTTACGATAATTCAAAATTTTCTGCGTAAATAATGGCACAATTAATAACTTTACGCCAACATTAACAATCCAAGTCTATAAAAATGCTACCTAAATACATTACAATTACTGGTTTTTTATCTTACAAAGACGCTGTCGAAATCGATTTTGAGGAATTGATGCAAGACAATCTCTTCGGTATATTCGGAAATACAGGAAGTGGAAAAAGCGCCATAATCGATGCGATAACCTACGCCCTATATGAGAAATGCAGTAAGGGTGATAGTAAAGAATTGGTTAATTTAAGTAGCGAGGAACTCCAGGTTTGCTTTGGCTTCCAAGGTTATGAATTAAATTCAAATGAAAAATGCAATTATGAGATTATAAGAAGCATAAAAAGGAGAAAAAAAAAGAATGAAGAGTTTGAGCCAGGAACAGTTAAACTGTATAGATTTGATAACGAAGGCAATAAAATTGCGATATATGACCATAGAAAGTCTGTTACAAATGCATCAATTCTCGACATATTAAAGCTAAGCTATGAAAATTTTACCAAAATAATCATTTTACCGCAGGGTGAGTTTGACAAGTTTCTTCATTTAGAAGGCGCCAAAAGGGCCGAAATGATGGCGAAAATATTCGACTTAGATAAGTATGATGTTACCCCACAAGCCAAGGCTAGAAAATTAAACCTTGAGTCTAGTATAAACCTAAATAAAAGTCTAATAAGTAAACTGGGCAATTTAAATGAAGAGGAATTTGAAACTTGGGAAGAAGAATTAAGGCTAAAGAACATTTTGCTGAAAAGTTTAAATGATAAGCAAACCACACTAAATCAAAACTTTGGCAAATACACCCAAGAAGATTTAAAATATAAAAGCCTTTTAGCGGCTAAGTTAAATTACGATGAACACTCAAAATATTTAACTATAAATGAAGATAAAAGAGCTAACATAGAAAGATATGAGAAGTTAAACGCCATATTTCAAGTTCCACTTAACGATTATAACAAAGCTGTAAAAGCATATAGTGAAATTACAATCGCAGCAAAAGGGTCTCAATCAAGTTTAGATGCCTTTAACGAAGTAATAGAAAAGCTAAATATAGAAAAGCCAATAATTGAAGGTAACTACGATAAAATCCTTTCAATAACACAAAAAAATAGCCAGCTAAATAATTTAAAAAAATATTTGGATCTTAATACTGAATTGCAAAAAGCAAATGAAACAGCCGATATAAAAAAGAAAGAATTAAATGCAATAGCCAAGGAATTGGAAGTAAACACAAATAATAGAATCACGCATCGTCTAGAACTAGAAAATTGGCATCAGCAGTTAATTCCAAATAATATATGGGAAGAATTAGTAGAGTACAATTCTAAATTATCAACTTTAGCTATCAATATTCAAAATATCGAGAATAATGTTGCGAAAACAACTGCTAAAAGAATTGATGAAATAAAAAAACTAGAGCAAGAATTACAAGCAGTTAACATAGTCTTTACAGAAGATGTACAAATAATAAATACAGCGATAAATGAAAAAATACAGAAATGTGACAATCACATACTTGAAAATAAAAACCAATTAAGAATTCATCAAATAGAAGAGGGCTTGCGACAATACCGCGAGAATTTAGTTGATGGTGAAGGATGCCCACTTTGCGGATCACTACAACACCCTGGTACTTTGCACGAAATAGCTGATGTGAAACAAGAAATAAAAAAATGCAATGAAGAAATAGACAAAGCAAACAAGCGGAGGGATAAAATTAAACATATAAATCTAATTTCTTTTAAGAATTCTTTAGAAAATCTTGATACAGAAATATTAGTATGTCAAACCCATATAAAAAATCACCAATCATTATTCAATACCTATTTAGTTGATTTGCCTAGTGAAATAACAATTCTAATTAATCAAGATTTCACAGAATTAAAAAATACAAGAAAAGAGGTAGAGAATAAGATAGATAAATTAAACAAAAGCATAACTGACTTAACCAAATCAATAGAAACTGAAACTGATCATCAAGGAAAAATAAAGGACAATGCTGCTGAAAATAACAAACTACAAACTCAGCTACAAACACAATGTGACGGACTTACAGCGCAATTTAACAGCTACATACAACCGTCTGATTTAAAGAGAAACCCTGAGGAGATTGACATTGAAATACAGGGAAATTTAGAGAAAATATTAAATTCTAAAACAAACTATGAAAAATTCAACAAAAAGTTAAAAGAAACAACCTCTGACATAGATAATGTAAAAGGATTGCTACAAGGTCAAACTGAGCAAGCTAAACGAGCAAAAAATGAGAACCAAAAATATGAAGCTCAACTAAGTAAACTATTGGCAGAAAATAATATAGATTCAATAGCTGACTTACAAATAATACTTGCAGTTGATGACAATAGAAATGCTGTAAAAAATAGTCTTATAGAATACTTTGAAGAATTAAATAAGCAGCAAATAATATTGGCTGGTATAAATAAATGGAGAGAAAGCTCAGACTACCAACCTGAATTACTGATTAGCGTACAAGCAGATATATCAAAAAATAAAGAAATTTTAGATAAGGAAAATGAAGAATCTGCCAACCTGAAAAATAAAATAACAGTTTTTGTTAAAAATAAAAAGGAGTCTAAAAATTTAAATGAAAATATTGCTAAAACCAGTTCACAATTAGCTGTGGTAGATAGTCTGTTAACAACGCTAAAAGGGGGGCAACTGCAAACCTTCATTAGCTTATATTACCTGCAAAAGATTATCACAATTGCCAACGATCGACTTATAAAACTAAATGTAGGTCTGTTACTTGAGTTTGAGGGAGATAAACTTAAGATTAAAGATTTATTGAATTCTGGAAAATTACGACCTGTTTCTACCCTTAGCGGAGGGCAAACATTTCAGATAAGCCTATGTATGGCATTAGCACTGTCTAAAATTGTACAATCGCAATTGGGAATCGTACAACAGTTTTTTTTCCTAGATGAAGGATTTGGAACCCTAGACAATTCTGTACTTGAATTGATAATGAATACCCTAAATGATTTAAGGACAGAGGGTAGATGTGTGGGCATTATTACCCACGTAGAGTCTATGAAGGAACAGATAAATGTACACCTCACTGTATTGCGTAGTACAACGGGAGTAAGTAACATTCGCTATAGCTGGCAAACAAGTGATGAAGAGCTAACTCAGGCGCTTGCCTTGGCTACGACCAACTAATCTTCTCTTTATTTAAGAATGCTGCTATTCCACGTTGGCAGTCTTCTGTACCCCTAGCCAGTGCATTTTGTTCGGCAGCAAAGCTAGGACCACTGTAGGCATCCATATTTTGAATATCTGCCATCATTTGTCTGGTCATTCTGATACTCGCAGGTGATGTCTGTTGGGCAATTTCTATTGCTTGCTTTAGTACAATTTCAGTTATCTCATTCGCTGGGCATATATAGTTTATCATACCATATTGCATAGCCGTATTTGCATCTATTAGTTTACCTGTTAACAGTAATTCACGGGTACGAGACTCCCCAATTTTTCGCAGTAAATAAAACATAACTATGGCAGGTATAAATCCTATTTTTACTTCTGTATATCCGTATTGTGCACCTGGTACGCTATATACCATATCGCAAACTGTAGCCAGTCCACAACCTCCTGCTATGGCGTGACCCTCTACTTGGGCTATAATTACCTTTCTATGAGTATATATTAATTGAAACAGTTCCTTTAGCTTAGTACTATCCTCTAGGTTTTCTTGATAAGAGTTGTTTTGTAACTGTTGCAAATAGACTAAGTCTGCGCCGGCACTAAACGCCTGACCTACAGCAGCCAATATAACAACGCGAACAGTTTCATCATCATTGGCTTCTGTTAGCGCTATATTTAAATTTTCTATTAATTCTGGGCTTAAGGCATTTCGCTTTTCTGGTCTATTTAACTTAATATACCTAATGCCTGTGGGGCCGTTGTCTACCAATACTGTTGTCATAGTGCTGTGCAAAGTTTCGTTACAAATGTAGTTTCTGCGCTACTAAAGTACCACGCAAAGTATCTGCATTTAGGCAAACAAAACCATTATAGGTTGCCGTATTAATCTTGATTATTTCATTAGATTTTCCAATTTTATAGTTACCTGCTGCAATAATGCTCAGCTCAACTTGCTTTACACGTAAATATTGGGAATTTGCATAGGGTAGTATGTATCTGGTTAGTGTAGCACTATCAATTGGCTTGGTGCCATATACCAACATTTTCTTGCTGGTGTTGACTATTATCAATTTGTTCTCAAAGGTATTTTGATAGCTAATTTTTATTGTTCTTGCTGAATCTATCATTAGAAAAGTATGTACTATGAACATTACAGCTAGTGCCGTATAACTAATTTGCCAGTAGGCAACACGCCTTATACGCCCGCTCATAAATAGAAATACGATGAATACCCCCAATAAAACACACTCTACACCAGACAAATAAATACCCTGCCACACCGACCAAGTGGCTGATGCTAAATAAGTAAGCGGAATAATTATTATCTTAATTAAAAGTCCAATAGGAACCAAGACAATCTGAACCCAGCTAGATAATGCTAAGGTTACTGGTAGTAATATCAATAACAAACTACTCAGAGGAATGACCAACATATTAGCAGGTATAAACAACCAAGGAAATTGATGGAAATAGTATAAACTAATGGGTAAAGTAGCTAACTGAGCTGCAATACCTGCAGCGCTTAAATCTCTAATCCAGATGCCGACACTATTGTGTGTGGGCCAGTATTTAGATATCGGCTTAGTCCAAACCAATATACCCCCTAATGCAGTAAAACTTAACTGAAAGCCTAAATCAAACAGCTGTGTACTGTCAATGAGTAATATGAGCAAGGCTGCCAAACATAATGAGTTCAGACCCTGTGTTGGCTTATCAAATACCCGAGCCAATTCTATAATACTAAACATAATAGCCGCCCGAACTATGGGAGCTGCAGCACCTGTAAATAATGCAAATGCCCACAATATGCTGATTATAAGCAGACTCTTTAGCCATTGCAATCCTGTTAAACCTCGAAACATAAATTGCAACAAAATGAGTATTACTCCAAGGTGAAACCCAGACACACTCAGCACGTGTACTGTACCTGTATTGGCAAATACACCATAGGTTTCGGCATCTATTCCAGAGTCATCTCCTGTGATTAAAGCCTTTATTATGGCAGAATAATTTGAGTTTATAGCCAATTCATCTATAAATTTATTTACCGCTAGTTTAGACTGAATAAATACCGAGTAAAACTTATTAGCCTGATTCCCAATTAATTCGTAGTCAGCTTCACTAATATTAATTGAATACCTTATATTTCTATTTCTAGCATATTTGGCTTGATCAAATTGTCCAGGTAGAGATTTAGAGATTATTGGCTTAACAGGTGTTTGGGTTTGAATTAAGTCTCCATATTTCAGTTTTTCTGCTGTTTGTTGATCAGTGTATAGTTTTAGTTTAATGCCATATCTGGTAATACTAGTATCGTGAAAGTTGGCAATTAGTTCTGCATTGATGCTTGCCTTACCATTCAAATAAACATTTGGCAAATCGGTAATGCGAATAACAGATTCACAATCTTTGCATAATTCGGGTAAATATTGGCTCTTTTTATTATGTAATTGCGAAACTGAAACTCCAATACAAATAAATGCAATTATAAGTAGATAATAGTTTCTAGTCCAAGTAAGTTTTAGTTTGTCTGGGGCAATTCGGGCCGTTAAATTCCAATATACAATTCCCAATATAATGCAAAGAATTAATAGGGAGTATTCTAATTGGTATATAGGAGACAGACTATTGCCCAGTAAAATGCCAGCTATAAGTGCCAGAGTCGGGTATAATAATGGAGGCCTGCGCATTAAAGTAACATTTCCTCAAAATATGAATATATTATATTGCTGTCTATCAATATATTGAGATTACAAAAATAAAGAAAATAGCGATTTGAAAGCGTAAGATTTGGAAAATTTTTAACAATTTTACTTTATTCACTACCAATACATTTGAAGTATGCTTTATGAAAATAGAGCATCAAAGTTGGCAGTTGTAGTTTTGATATTTTGGCAATTGAGAAGGGGTATGGCCGTTGTGTTGACCCCTTTTCTTATGTTTATATCTTAACAATTTTACGGTTTATTACATCCATATATTCCATATTTGCATTTGAATTACAGCATAATTGATTCGGCAATAGTGCTTCTTTAAATTATATTTTAATTACCTCTGCATTATGGGACGCGCATTTGAATTTAGAAAAGACAGAAAGTTAAAAAGATGGGATAAAATGTCGAAAGCTTTTACCCGAATAGGTAAAGAAATAGCTATTGCTGCAAAGGCTGGCGGACCTGAACCAGATACTAATCCAAGACTTAGGGCTGCAATTGCAAATGCTAAAGGGGTAAATATGCCCAAAGACAGAATAGAAGGCGCCATAAAAAGAGCAACTAGCAAAGATGAAAAGGACTATGAGGAGACTCTATTTGAAGGCAAGGGACCACACGGTGTTGCCCTAATGGTAGAGTGCGCAACTGATAATAACGTACGTACAGTAGCCAATATTCGCAACCACTTCAATAAAAAGGGGGGCGTATTGGGAAATAGTGGTTCTCTTGCCTTTATGTTTGATAGAAAAGGAATATTTATGTTACCACTTGAGGGACTAAATATCGAAGAGATGGAGCTAGAATTAATAGATGCAGGCGCAGATGACTTTAAACTACACGAAGACGCGTTTGAAGTTATTGTTCCATTTACAGAATTTGGTGCAATGCAAAAGGCACTAGAGGAACGAAACATAGAACCGACCAGCAGTGAATTACTTAGAATTCCATCTACCCTGGTGGAATTATCAGACGAGCAAATGGAGGAAGTTTATGCCCTAATAGAGCGATTAGAAGAAGATGATGATGTACAAAACGTATATCACAATATGATAGAGGAATAGAGTTGAGAAATTGTGGGATAGTAGAAAGATGTATTAAAAGCAATAAATAAATGAGTAATTAATAATTTAAATCAAATCTATATTCAAACCTAACTTGTACTAGTTGCATTAGTTTTGCATAAATTGCATTAAAGATATACACATATCCACATTAATTTAGTATTGAATTATGACACAAGCTATCACTGCATCTAAGTATTTTATGCTTTTCTCTAGTGTGGATCAAAGAGGTATTTCACACTTAATGCTCCAAAAATTACTATATATTGCCCAAGGCTTTCATTTGGTAATACATAATATTGCCTTGTTTCCCGATGAAATTCAAGCTTGGCGATATGGACCTGTTGTTCCTAATATTTTCAAACTTTTCAAGACTTATGGACCAGTTTCAATACCTGCTGACGATATAGTTTGGCAGATTTACGATAATAATACAATCAGCCGAATTGAAATAAATTCAATATTAGTAGTTTGGGAAACATTTAAAAATTTTACTGCTTTGCAATTGTCAAACTGGACCCATAAGATAGGTTCGCCTTGGAAACAAACGTTTAAGGAAGATAAAAATGTAGTAATTTCTCTTGAAAAGATTCGTGCCTATTTTGTCGAATTTGATATTGAATCGCTTTATAAAAGTGATAAACGAATTAACAAATGACTAAAAAAATTAGCGACGAAGTTGAATTAAACGTAACAATAGATGCAGATTTTGAAGGTGCACCTACTGAGAAAATAACGGAATTTCAAACAAGTAAGTTAAATGCACTCATATCACAATATAAAACGAAAAAAAATTGGGAAGCAATACCATATCTAGTCAGAATTATTACATCATTTTTATTTGCTATATTTTTTTTTATAAAAGTTCTTTAACTTGGAATTTTATATTTGAACTACAAAAACTTAATCAACTAACAGATATAAAGCTAATAATATTAATTGCATCTGATACCATTAAATTGCTTTTTTTCTTTTTATTAATTGATAGTTTTTATGGTAGAAAAAGCCTAAAAATTGAAAGTAACACTTTAAAGGCTTTAAATCTTTTGAATAGAAACAAAGATTCATTATAAATTTACAGCTTGACACAACAATCTTCTAAACTTTCCCTATTCAGTGCCTCTACCATCATAATGGGGAGTATGGTAGGGAGTGGTATATTTCTAGTGAGTAGTGATATGACTAAAGCCTTGGGTAGTCCTTGGTTAGTACTACTTAATTGGGGTGTTGCTGGACTGGTTACCATTCTCGGTGCTTTGTGCTATGGTGAATTAGCATCTAAAATGCCTGATGCCGGGGGACAATACATTTATTTGGAACGAAGTTTCGGTAAATTAACAAGCTTTCTATATGGTTGGAGTTTATTTGGAGTAATACAGACGGGCACTATTGCTGCTGTAGCTATGGCATTTGCCCTGTATGCTACAGAATTAATCCCAACACTGAAGGCTGTACCATTTTGGCAAATGGGATCTTTTAGCATTGGTTATCAGCAGTTATTGGCAATTGGTGTTATTTGGTTGTTAAGCCTAAGCAATACAACAGGTGTAAAAAACGGTGCAGTAATACAAAATGTATTTACGGTAATTAAAGTATTGGCGCTGATGGCAATAGTCATTGCCGGTATATACTTTAGTGTGCAAGGCAATGTGACTATTCATAGTCTTAAGGAACTCTCTGATCAAAATCCACTTGAAAATCAAGAATTTGGGCTAACTATTCTTATATTCTTTAGTGTTATGACCGGTTCTTTGTTCAGTATGGATGCTTGGAACAATATTACATTCATAGCCGGTGAAATAAAAGATGCATCTAAAAACATACCTAAAGCTTTGCTATTTGGTACACTTACAGTTATTACATTATACATTTTAGTAAATGTTATTTACTTCTATTTCCTTAGCCCACAGCAAATAGTCGATGCACCAGAGGGTCGAGTTGCAGCACTACTTATGCGACAATTAGCTGGTAATGTTGGTAATACCCTATTGAGTGTATTGGTGTTGCTCAGTACTTTTGGTTGTATAAATGGTATGGCACTTAGCGGTTCAAGGGTGTATTATGCTATGGCAAAAGAAAAAAGCTTTATTCCTATTGCGGCTAAATTAAATTCTAAACAAGTACCAGCAAATAGCCTCTACATTCAGGCGACTTGGGCTAGCCTATTGGTATTAAGCGGCAGTTACGGTCAATTACTTGATTACATAATGTTTGTAGTTATGATATTCTATATATTAACAACCATAGGACTGATGAAGCTGCGCCGTCAAGAAACTGAGCGACCTGTAAATCAATATAGAGTAGCCTTGTACCCTATTCTTCCCATTCTATATATTGGCTTGGCGGGATTGTTTACGCTTTCTCTTCTAATCTACAAGCCTGAATTATCTCTAAGAGGTTTGGTCATCGTGGTAATCGGAATCCCTATTTACTTTCTATTTATACAGGAGAAAAAGGTTGATAAGATAAGTTGATACGGCATAACAAAAAAATTTAATCCAATAGATTCCTAATAAGTGAAATTAAAAATTTAGCTAAATATTTTTTGCTATACTTTTTTTCTTAACTTAGTGGTCAAACTTAATGTATCAGATCATTATGAAACGCTTATTTACTATGTACCTAATTTGCCTTTTTGCCTGCTGTAGCACATTGGCTCAAGCACAAATTAGTATTGCTAGGGCAGATATGCCTGGTAATAAAGACAAAGCCATTTATACCAATATCAGCGATAAAATAGACGAAACTAAAACTGGTCAAAATTACAGTTGGGACTTTAGCAGCGTGACAGATGTTAGTCAAGATAGTATAGTTGCACAAAGTCCTGGTAGTATAAATATAGCCTATAACTTGGTTTTCTTTGGGGCTAGTGGTGAGAAAGCAAATAGTCCAATTCCATTAATCAACGATTATTATAATTTCTACAGAGCAAGTAATAGCGAATATGCAAAGGTTGGTTCAGCATTTACAGTTCCATTTATCGGGGCTAACATTACACTAACCTACGGTAATAGTGATAGAATTTACAAATTACCATTAACGTGGGGCAACAGCAAAGACAGTATTAGATTTTCAGGTAAATCTACAACTAACGCTCTGTTCCCCTACAATAGTCAAGGCTATAGAGTTACTACTGTTGATGGGTGGGGTAAGGTTAAGTTGAATTATAAAACTTATGATTGCATCAGGGTAAAAAGTGTCGTAGTACAAACTGATTCTATAGCAGGTGCCCCTGTAAACTATAGCAGAACAGAATATAAATGGTTGGCAAAAGGCATCAAATACCCAGTATTTGAAGTAATAGTTGGTGCGAATGGTAGTATTATTAACAGAACTGTTCATTATTTTGATGAAAAGACTAAAAATATCTACAATCCGAACGGTCCAAAAATTAATTTTTCAGTAAAGGATAGTGTTATATTTATTGGTGACACGTTGACTATCAGCAATTCTACTTCAGGCTTAAACACTTGGATGTGGTCGGTATCTGGACCTGGGACGGCCAGCTTTGTAGCTACCACTAATAATACTAGTAGGAACCCTAAACTTAGCTTTAGCAAAGAAGGAACATACACTGTAACTCTAAAAGCTACGACATTGATAGGTGGATTGATAAATACAAAACCCAGAACAAATTGGATTGTTGTGAAACCTGTTACCAAACCAGTTTGTAATTTCAGTGCAAACAGAACTACTCATAATCTGAACGGTACTATCAATCTGATAGACGAAAGTACAAATAGGCCTCGAAGTTGGAACTGGATAATCAGCCCAATAGACGGAGTTGAATTTGAGGCAGGAACCAGCGCATCCAATCAAAGTCCATTAGTTAAGTTTACAAAAGCTGGTCTATATTCTGTAAAATTAGAGGTAGCTAATGGCGGCGGTGGTGCATTCGCTTTGAAAGTAAATTATATAAATATAGATGGCAATACCGGAATAAATAATACTACATTGTTTGCTAAGACAAAAGTGTATCCTAATCCGGCAAACGATGTATTGGTACTTGAATTACCTACTGTTCAAGGCATTAATTGTAAATTATACAATGTTATGGGGCAAGCGATTCCTATTCAAGTGCCTACTACAATAAGTTCTAGCTACAGCATTTCTACTTCACATTTACCGTCAGGTGCCTATTGGTTGCAGATAAGTATTGGGAATGAGCAGTTTACAAGCAAGGTAATTATTAGCAGATAGATTATCTATCTGTTAATGCAATTTGGTAAATTGATTTGGAAAGTGGTGCCTTGGTCTAGATTGCTTTTAACCTTTATTTTACCGTGCATTGCATCAACACTGCTTTTTACAATGTATAGACCTAAACCAAGGCCTTTACCAACATTGTTGCCTCGATAGAACATATTAAATATTTTCTCTTGATGTTTTTTGTCTATGCCTAATCCATTATCAGACACCTTGATTATTGCGCTTTTTTCATCAATTTTTATGTCAATATGTACACTAGGATTTTCACTTGTACCTATTGAGTATTTTACAGCATTGTCCATTAGGTTTTGAATAATAGTCCTAACCAAAATACTTTTGTTCTTAAATGGAGTAAGCCCTTGAATGGTATAGTTTATACATAAATTTTTTGCATCAGCATATCTATGAGATAAATCTTCCTTATTACCAATTATAATCTTTTCAAAATCGATAATTTCTAATGTTACTTTACTCTGTGTAATCCTACCTAATTCTAAAAATTCTTCTAAAATATTGTCTAAACGTTCTGCACTAGATCTAATCATAGTAAGGTAGGTACGCAAACTAGCGGGATCGTCTTGGTCTGTCTGGGCTAAGTTTAATAAACCCAATATGCTACTGAGAGGTCCCTTAAGGTCGTGGCTGGCGCGATATATAAATGTATTAAGTTCGTGGTTCTTACTTCTCAGATTTTCTTGTGTTAGCTTTATTTGCGATATATCTTTAGCAACTATAAGTATATCAGGTATTGAACTTTCTGTTGAATGCAATATACTGGCTGTTATGCTGATGGCTATAGGTTTACCAGACTTAGTTAAGAATACAGGCATATCGCTGTTCCATACTCGATTTTTAAGCAGCGCTTTCTCTATAGACTTCGCAAGTGTTGGTGTTTTACGTTTTAGCAACTCAATAAAGTTCTTTGTTAAAAGTTCCTCTTGACTGTAAAGTAGCTTTTTTACTGCTTGTTCATTTGCTTGTTTTATGTTTAGATCGTGATCTAAAACGAATAACATATCTGCTACACCCTCATATATACTGTTTAGGTAGTTTCTACTTACTGTAGTTACCTGCATTTCTTCAGCTAGAGTGTTTATACCTAGGGTTATTGCATCCAATTCATCATTAAGGCCACCAAGTGATGCTCTATAGTCTAGATTACCACTCGCCAAGTGCATTAATAAAGTATATATTTCATCTATTTGGCGATTGGGTGTCATTCGATTTGTGATTAGATAATTACAATTGAGTTAGTTAAGATATAGTTCAAATTTTTTTTATGTAATTTAAATGACCAAATGGCAAAATTACTCACAAAATAATACTACTAAAATACAATTACAAATAAAGTAAATATTTTGTTTATGTTTACAAAAATGTAAATTTAAACGATAATTATATAAATTAGAAATTAAACAAAATGAAGATAACGGCTTTGAATATTTATATTAATCATTTTTATTATAATTTTAAAGAATAAATATCATTAAAATTATAACCAAGATAATTACAAGTCAAGACTTAAAACTAGCGGCTTTATAGAGGTTTCTTTATACAGTACAATTACATATTTCTATTTTAATATTACCTATTCAAAATAACTAATGTAAGCGTCAAGCAGTAAAGCAAACTATTTGCTCATTTTGAAATCTTTTTGCCCAAATTATGAGCTTATCTGTCTAAAAACCGGCAAATCCAATTTTTGGCAAGACTGGCATCTGTAAAAATTTTAAGTGGAACTGAAGGCCTATTTAAATGTAAAAAGAAATTTCCAAGAAATTTACCTACGTTACTATCTATTAACAAGGCTGTAGCAGTAACTCCATTGGTGCCAATAGGTGAACTCAAAAAATCGCGAGCTTCTTTTGTAACAGTCTTCACTATAGTAGCATCTAACACTATAGGAAAAGATTGACCCTCAATAGCTTCTGTGCGTAATTCTACACAAGCCTGAATAACAGGTAAGTCAATTACACGCTCCTTGAATTCAGCGTACAAAATCCCTTCAAACACGTAACCCTTTATAAATAGATTTTCGTGAACGTTTGATATTGTTGCCATATTTTAATGTTTTAACTCAACTGTAAGAATCCCACCATATTCGTCAATTTCTAAGGACGATTATGCTCTTTTTTTGCATACTAATAATTAACCCAAAATATTTAAATAGATCTTGTTCAATTAAAGATTCTAATTAATTACAAATTACAATGGCAAAAATAAATCATAATAACTATCTGGACACCATCAACGATTTAATTACTGATGCTACAGCCAGAGGCATACTTCACCTTACTACCCAGCAAGAAGACTTTACTGGTAAAAGTTTTGTATTTGAAAGTAAGTTGTTGCAAAACTTTGGAACTTGTGGCTATATGGGCCTAGAGTCAGACCAAAGGTTAAAAGACAGAGCCAAAGAATTTATTGATAAGTTTGGGACACAATTTAGTGTTTCCCGTACATATCTAACATTTGGTCCCAATAAGGATTTGGAGGATATGTTGAGCCAAATGTATGGAGGCTTACCCGCTATTGTATATAGTAGCACATCAACAGCTCATATATCAATAGTGCCCAGTGTCGTTAGAGATACTCACGCTATTATACTGGACCAACAAGTACATATGAGTGTACAAACAGCAGCACAAATAACCCGTCAACGCGGTGTACCTATTGAAATGATACGCCACAGCAATCTAGAAATGCTAGAACGCAAACTACAGGAGTGGAATGGCAAGTATCAGAAGGTATGGTATATGATAGACGGTGTCTATAGTATGTTTGGCGATGTAGCCCCATTAGACGGACTAAAAGTGTTGATGGAGAAATATCCTGAACTTAACATATATGTAGATGACGCCCACGGTATGAGCTGGCACGGTGTAAATGGTACTGGTTTAGCATTTGATATGATCGGTGGTGTACTGCCAGAGCGTATCATATTAATAACGACAATAGCGAAAGGCTTTGGAGCCGTAGGTGGTGTGGGTATATTTCCAAATCAAGAGACCTACAAACACGTTAAAACTTTTGGGGGTCCACTTACTTACAGCCACCCATTAGCTCCTCCTGTAATTGGAGCAGCAATAGCCAGTGCAGAAATTCACCTTAGCCCAGAAATTTATGAAATGCAGGCTGAGTTGAAACAAAGAATTGACCTATGTAACTCCATACTAGATGATAGCGATTTACCTTTAGTGTGTGACAAACTGACCCCTATATATTTTGTAGGAATGGGTCAACCTAAAGTCGGATTCAATATGGTACGCCGACTATTTGATGAAGGATATTACGTAAACCTAGGTATGTTTCCTGCTGTACCAGTTAAATGCACTGGGTTAAGATTTTGCATAAATAGACACAATACCTTAGAGGATATAAAAGGATTAGCACAAGCCATTAACTACCACTTCCCTAAGGCATTAGAAATAGAAAGTAGAACAGAAAATGATGTTCGCAAGGCATTCCATTTACCCCTAAAAAGGTATGAAGACATCGTTCCAGTATCAGAAAATCAAGTAATTCCTCTTCCCAACACCAACCAAAGCATTACCCAAAGTAAGGACAACTATATTATTCAACACACTAATAATGCAGTAAACTTAAATGAAGATGAATGGAACGGAATGTTGGGTGAAAATGGAACTTACAGTATAAAAGGTCTAATGTTTCTAGAAGATGCATTTAGCAATAACGAATTGGCAGAGGATAATTGGATATTCCATTATTATATAATCAGAAATAAAATAGGCGAACCAATATTAGCTACATTCTTTACGGAGTGCATATTTAAAGATGATTTCCTAAGTCCTGCTAGCGTAAGTATGCAGATAGAAGAGAAGCGACAGTCTGACCCCTACTACCTTACTAGTCATACACTCGGGATGGGATCATTAATTACCGAAGGAAAGCACTTATTTATAGACAGGAAGTATGAAAATTGGAAAAAAGCATTACAGTTGTTAATGGAAGAAGTTGCAAAACTACAAGATAAAGAAGGTATTCAAAATGTGGTGTACAGAGACTTTGAAACTGACGATGAAGAGATAAGAGATATTATGGCAGACGAAGGCTGCTTTAGAATATTGATGCCAAATGCTAATGTATTGCAAAACTTCAACTACACAAACCACGTAGATGAATACCTAAACACGCTGTCATCTAAAAACAGGGCCCACATTAGAAGTGGCTCTATCAAATTTGAATCATATTACGATTTGGTTATTAAGGATAGCCTGACCCAAGAGGAAAAAGAGCATTTCCGCAGCCTGTATATGCAAATTAAGGACAGAAACTTTGCTATAAATTACTTTCCGTACCCAGAAAAAGTATTTGACGTAGTAGATAAATATGATAATTGGGAATTTGTAATCTTAAAGCTAAAACCAGAGTACGATGCCCGTCCTGGTCAACCAGCCGTGAGTATAGGTGCCTGCTATAAAGGGGCTAAACACTATGTTCCACTACTATTAGGTATGGATTATGGCTTTAGTAAAGAGTTTAACCTATATAGACAAAGTTTGTGGGGTGTTGTAAAACGTGCCAATGAGCTGGGTAAAGACACTATATACTTTGGACTGAGTGCAGATACAGAAAAAAGAAAATTTGGGGCAAAACAAATACCCCGTGTTGCCTACATACAAGCAAAAGACAATTTTAACTTTGAATTACTAGAAAGTATGGCCGTATTAGACGATGCTAACTTAGTAACCAGTTGGAATTTAGGTAACTAAATAAGATACTATAAATGTTTGACTGATTCTGTGGTGATTGTATAAGTTGATATTGGTTGTTCATAGAAAATTCAATCACTGCAGACGGTCTTTTTCAAGTTAGAAATAGGGAATATGTTGGCTTTTAAACCCAATATATTCCCTTTTCTGATTCTAAGCAATTGTATTTTAATTTTGATGCTTAATTATGAATTAGAAAAAAGATGTTTAATAAAATAGAGCACATTGGAATAGCTGTAAAAAACCTAGAAAGTGCTAACACTATGTTTAATCAATTAAGCAGTTTGGGAATACTTAAGACTGAACGAGTAGAAAGCGAGCAAGTTTTGGTTAGCTTCTTTCAAGTAGGCGATAGTAAAATCGAGTTCTTGCAGCCTACTAGTGCAGACAGCCCAATAGCAAAATACATAGAAAAATATGGGGAAGGCATTCATCATATTGCCTTTACTGTAGATGATGTGGCTGAACAGCTAGAGCGATTGTCCAAAGCTGGATTTGAGTTGATACATACAATACCAAAAGCTGGTGCTGATAATAAGATTATCGCATTTGTGCATCCAAAATCTACCAATAAAGTATTGGTAGAGCTCTGTCAAGATTCAACTGTATAGTCAAATATTAGCGGTGGTCTTGCATTAACTGCACGTTGGCCTCTATCAGGATACGTTCAATTACTTTGTCACTTGGTGTTAAAGAAACCTTGTCTAATTCGTCAGCAATAGATTGTAGTTCTATCAGTTGCGCTTTAAGTTCGGAGTTTACATTTAGTTCTTGGCGTAGTTGCTCACTGCGGGCAGTGCTCATTTCACCATAGAAGTATAAGATAAGATCGTCTTGGGTAAAAGTATTATTCATAGGCCAGTGCCATTTATTTTTATTTACATTGATAGAAACGGAATTTGTTATGCAATTATTATTTTTTAATAAAAATATTATTAAATAACCTATTAACTTACTTCCTAATTTACTATTAAATAATATAAATAATTAGACTATAAACCAAAGTAGAGGTTTAATTTACCTGTCATATTAGTATAATATTGTTGATTATCAAATATTTAAAAATGATAGAGCAATTTTAAATATAATTTAAATAATTAATAAAATAACTCTAATTAAGTAGTTTGATTACAAAAGAAAATGAATATACAAATATTGTATAATTTGTTTGTTTCAATGTATTATACAAGCCTTAAGATTTTAACTAATAGGGCATTTTATCATTTAACTAAAGCCGTTTATCATATAATATTCAACGGAATAGTACCATACTAATAGCTTTGTTTTAGTGAATCTACCGACTATAATACCAAAACGAAAATGAACTATATTAATTACCTTAAACTGAATAAATATTTTATTTTGTTATTGTGCTTAGTCTTGCCCTTACTATCAATAGCGGGAACGCCCCCAATAGTATTGGCTAATTCTAATAATGCTATAAAGCATTGGACTAAAAACACGGGTCAGGTAGTTAATCAAAGTAACGAGTACAATTCCCAAGTCAAATATTGCAGGAATTTAGGTGGGGTAACATTTGCATTAACGGAAACTGGACACAGCATTCAACTAAATAAGAAAACAGGTAATTCCGTTAACTCAAATCGTATTGACGTGAGCTACAGCATCAATAATTTACCTTTTTCTGACGGGAAATTCTTAATAGAAGGCGAAAGTGTATTGACTAATCGTTTTAACCCAAATTGCTCTATGCAATGGTATGACAAATATAACAATAGTCAGAAATATGATATTCTGTTAAATGGGAATGCTGCCAAAAGTTTTGAAATGATTTACCAAGGTTGCGATAAGCTATACACGACTCAAGCCGGCAAAGAATTACATATAGTAGCAGGTCAAGATACTATAATTGAAACTATGCCATTAGTAACTGTTAATGGTTTTCGGGTCACTTGCAAGTACAGTGTCCATCAAAATAAGGTATCATTTCAATTAGAGCACCAAGTTTCTGAAACTGACCAAATAGTTATAGATCCGTGGTTAATATGGGGTTCATATTTTGGTGGGACTGGAGAGGATAATTATACAGCCGTAGCCACAGACAATTTTGGCAATACCTATCTAGCTGGGAATACAACCAGTAAATCAACTGTTTTTACCACTGGTGCACATAATACCAAATATTCTGGCGGTAGTAATGATGGACTCTTGACTAAGTTTAACTATTCTGGGGTTTTGGTGTGGAGTACCTATGTAGGTGGGGCAGACGAGGAACAATTAACCAGTTTGACAATAGATAAGGACGGCTATATATATGTAGCTGGTTATACTGCTAGTGGTACTGGCATATCTACTAGTGGTGCTTATCAGACCAGTAGAGCTGGAGATTTAGACGGATTTATTATCAAATTCTCCCCTACTGGACAAAGGGAATTTGGTACTTATGTAGGTGGTTTGTCGGCTGACAGAATTTCTAAAATATTGTATGATACTGCAGGCTATGTATGGATATGCGGTGGAACTAGGAGCACCAGTGGCATTGCAACTACAGGTAGCGTACAGCCCAATAAAAAAAGTGATTTTGATGGATTTTTAGCCAAATTCGATTTATCTGGACGTAGAGTGCTCGGTACTTATTTTGGTACAGGTAGTTATGATTTTATAGTAGATATGTGTTTTGGGAAGTCAAACCAAATTTTTGCAATACTTAACACTGGCTTTTCTGATAGTTTATATAAAGGCACTGTAAGAAAGGCTAAAGGAAAGGGAAAGACAGAAGTTGTTTTGGCGTCATTTAGTCTAAGTGCCGACTGGAATTGGTCAACCTACATAGGCGGAACTTCAGATGACGAAGCCGTTGGCGTTTCTGTTGACTTACAAGGGAATATACTTACATTAATAAATACCTTCAGTGACTCATTAAGTAGTAATGGAAGTAAGAATAAAGGTAGCAAGGATCTATTGGTTACTAAATTTAGTGCAAACGCCAAGTACGCTTATTGGTCCAACTATATTGGCGGCAGCGATATAGAAAGTGGTGTCGGCATTAGAAATATGATTCATCAGAATAGCCTATGGGTTGTTGCAAACACCAACTCTTCTAGTATGACCACTAAAAATGCTTGGCAAAGCATATTCGGAGGTCAAACTGATGCTTTGTTAACCCAACTAGATAGTGGTGGTCAAGTGATAAATGAAAGCTATTGGGGTGGATTGGGAAGTGATTTGGTAAATACTATGACCATAGATGTATTTGAAAACGTAGTCATAGCTGGGCAAAGCTCTAGCACTAGCTTATATTCAGGTAAGGTATATCAAAGTTCCCCAAATAGCACTGGAGTTTATGATGCTATTTATGCTAGATTTAGATCGCCAAGGGCGAATGATGCAGGTATTTTAAACATAGTAAACCCCGAACAGTTAGACTGTAGTGGCAAACAAGCCATTACAGTAAATCTAAAGAATTATGCGTTCAAGCAATTAGATAGTGTGAATATTTACACCGTATTGGACGGTGGTAGTCCAGATAAATACATTTGGAGAGGTAAACTAAGTGCAGACTCTGTATTATTAATCTCACTAGGTGTAAAAACTATAAAGTCTGGTTATCACCTACTTACAATATATACTGATTTTCCAAATGGTGTAAGAGATACCGCTTGGTATAATGACACAGCAAGTATCTATTTCACAGCGTTTAGCTCACCGGATTATGCAGAATTTAAAGACACTCTGGTGTGTATTGGTACCAATATGACATTAGGAGTACCTAATAATCCTAGTTACAAATATAGTTGGAGTTCTGCACCTGGTAATAGAAATGATACTACCAGTTATATAACAATTAAGGCTGGGGGGGTTGTAAGATATTTCTTAAGCATAAAGGATAAAAAAAACGCTTGTGAACAGAAACTAAGTCTACTAATTAATACCCGTAGTTTGCCTATTAGACCTGCTACTATGAATAATGTGACCATTTGCAGTGGTCAAAGCATAAGTATTGGCTATAATGCCAGCCTTGCTTATTCATATAGGTGGTTTTTACCTAGTCAAGGAAATCTAGGTAACGTTGCGTTAATTACAGTAAAACCAATAATTACTACAAAATACTATGTGGAAATTAAAGATTCGGCTAAAAAATGTACTTGGCTGGATAGTGTAACCGTGAACGTATTAAAAAGTCCCCTATCAGATGCTGGAGCAGACGTTCAAATTTGTATAGGTAAATCATTTACTCTGAATAGAAAAGCACCAGCTAAATTCACGTATACTTGGTATAGAATCTTTCAAGGATCTCCAATTTTAGAGAATGCGACCAGCGTATCACCACAAACTACCACTACTTATAGGCTTCAAGTTACTGATAGTTTAAACAGTTGCAGCAGCTATGACAGCTTTACTATAATTGTGACCAATTTGCCAATTAAAACTAATATACCCAATACCTTTATTTGTAGTGGAGAGAGTCTTGCTATTGGGGGTATAAGTCGGGCTAACCATACCTATACTTGGACAAGTAAGCCTGCTGGCTTTACAGCAAACAATTCCAATCCAAGTGTTTCCCCATCCGTTACTACTAAATATATACTAATAGAAACCAACACAATAACGGGTTGTGTGCGTATAGACAGTACAACAGTTTTGGTAAATAAATTACCTGCAATAACCGTAGGTACAGCAAAAAATATATGCAAAGGAGACTTTGTGCAAATAGGTACCAGCGCACTAAATGGATTGACCTACAATTGGGTTGGTAAGCAATCTGGTTATAACAGTACAGTTGCTAATCCGATAGTTCAACCACAACTATCAGAGTGGTACGTACTTCAAGTAACCTCAACTGGTAGTAACTGCATTAGTTCAGATAGTGTATTTGTACAAGTGCAAGAAGCATTTAAGCCGAGCTTTATAGCTAAAGCAAATAAACTTAACTTCAATTTTTCAATAGCTTCGCCTAAGACAAATGTGACCTACACTTGGACATTCGGTGATGGCTACATAGATACAGGTAAATCTGTGGTACACACCTATGCCTTTGAGGGGATATATAAGGTTAAAGTAAGTGCCATATACAGCCTAGGTTGCGCTGCAGTTGATAGTTCTAACATAAAGGCATCGCTAGTAGCTATTAGAAATCAGAAGTCTGAGCACTTAAAACTAACGGTTAACCCTGTACCCTTTGACAAGTTTGTTAATATCAATATAGATTTAGATAAATCAGCCAGTATAGCCGTAAGTCTTTATAATACAAATGGTCATAAGCTAAGAACCATAACCTACAGTCAACTATCAGCCGGTACCCACCACATAAAATGGATAACCGATGACCTACCTGCTGGTAACTACATAGTTGAATGCCTAAGTGAATTGGGTATGACCCGAATGCAAATTATAAAGCAGTAGAGAGGGAAGTGAGGGTTTATACGGGAATTGGGTATTATTGTCAAGTTTCAAAATAACTACACATAAACAAGAATAAATTTCTAAAATATTTTTTTTGAATCAATAAAATTCAATCTAGGTATATGAACCAGAATGCTTTAATGTAATAATCATTCAATTTATAAATAAGATATTAATTGCTTGATTTAGAATAATAGAATACAAAAAATGCGACTTTGCAGTTTTCGATGATTTAAAAATATGTTTCGTTGATATTAAAAAAGCTTGTTTTGGCAACAAAGCACATAGAAGAAAAGAAGGATTTGATCAATTGTATGATATCATTAAGCATTTTTTAGAAATAGGTGTAAATTTAAATACACATAAAATAGAAGCTTGGGTTTGCCTAGGCAGTAAAAATCGTTGTCCAAGAGAAAATTTCACTCATCAATTTAGAGTAAAAGAAATACAAGACTTATGCAGCGGGTCATATATGGAAAAAGGTAATACAATGATATTTGAATAATAAGGAATACTAAAGTCTAGTACGTAAAAAAGCAACAATAAACGCATCCCTACTTTAATAGAGGAAATAATACTATTCAAAATTTAAAATAAAAAAATGATATAATACTATTATTAGAAATACTATCGCAGTTAAATAACTAATACCAATTTCCCCTCCATTAGCCTATATTGATTAATTTTGCACCTTCATTGTAAATTGGAATGATTACTGCCTTAGATATGCTTAATAATATCTGGGCTGATTGTCTGTTCAGATATAACTACTGCTAGCAAGTGACGCGCTTCATTATACCCTATTATAAATTGCCTAAGTTATGGGCTACCTGTCTGGGTATATGGTTACTTATGCTGTGCAATGTGGCAAATGCGCAAAATCCGGCAACAAAACCTAAGAAAATAAATGAAATATATCCTGTTGTAGATAAATGGGCAGATAGCATAGTAAGCAATATGAGCCTAGATGAAAAGATTGGTCAGCTATTTATGGTATCGGGTTATGGTACAAAGGATAAAATAAATATGGACGAGTTGAAAAAGCTCGTTACCAAATATCACGTTGGAGGCATCATTTGGTTTAAAGGCACTCCCTATAAAACTGCGCAAATGACCAACCAATTGCAGAACCTAACCAACTATCCCCTACTGATAAGTATAGATGCAGAATGGGGCCTAGCAATGCGACTAGACAGTACTATAAACTTTGGGTATCAAATGCCAATAGGCGCCATACGTGACGACAGTATGGCATACTATGTGGGGCAGGCTATTGCCTTGCAATGCAAACGAATGGGCATTCACATCAATTTTGCCCCAGTAGCTGATATTAATAATAACCCTAAGAATCCTGTTATCAATTTAAGGTCTTACGGTGAGAATAAATATGCTGTTGCACATAAGTCCTATATGTATGCTGCTGGTATGCAAGACGTTCACGTTTTGGCCTGTGCAAAACACTTTCCAGGTCACGGCAATACCTTTGTTGACAGTCATTTTGAGCTGCCTACATTAAAGTGGTCCAAATCTGAACTAGATACTTTAGAATTATATCCATTTAAATACTTGTTTAACAGGGGAATAGGCAGTGTAATGACCGCCCACCTAAACGTACCAGCATATGATACCAGTAGCCACGTCGGCGCCAGCCTAAGTCCGTATATGACTTCTCTATTGCTAAGAGATAAGATGTCATTTAGAGGTCTGGCTATTACCGATGCACTAAATATGCAAGGCGTAGCAAAGTATTTCCCACCGGGTGAATTAGAATTATTGGCATTGCAGGCAGGTAACGACATATTGCTATGTAGCGACAATGTACCGACTGGTATAAAAAGAATAAAACAAGCCATAGAATCTGGGTGTTTAAGTATGGAATTCCTTGACGAAAGAGTTAGGAGAATAGTACAAGCTAAAAAATGGACAGGAGCTTGGGGTTGTCAACAGATTGACCTAAACAACATAACTGAAGATCTAAACAACGTACCTGATATGTTGCTAAAGCAAGAAGTAGCAGACAAAGCTGTTACCATTGTGCTTAATGAACGCAAGTTATTACCCCTAAAAAGTCTGGATAACATTAAGGTGGCAGCAGTAGCATTTGGTACCAAATTGGAGCAACCATTCCAAAAAATGTTGCGGAATTACAATCGTCACGACTTCTTTATGATGAATATGTATTCTACTGATGCTGAATACAAAAAACTACTGGATACTTTAAAGTATTACGATGTGGTCATCATTAGCCTTCACAGACTTAGCAATAAGAATACCTACAACTATGGTATGGGAATTAATACCCTAAATTGCATCAAGCAGATAAGCAAAAGGAAGCAAACCATTGTCGCCAATTTTGGAAGTCCGTATTTGTCAGATAGTCTAAGGGGGGCAGACGCCCTAATTTGTGGTTATCAAGATGAATACAGTTTTCAGCAGGCCGCTGCTCAAATGATATATGGGGGAATACCTAGTGCCGCAAAGCTACCGGTAACTGCAGGCATAGAACTGAACATCGGGGTTGGCTATGTAAATGAACCTGCTATAAGAATGCCCTATGTAGAGCCAGAGGCTACTGGTATGGACAGCAAGGTACTAGCAGGCATAACTAAGCTGGTAAATGAAGCTATAAATGCTAAGGCAATACCAGGTTGCCAAATTGTGGTTGCCCACAAAGGGAAAATTGTCTATCAAAAAAGTTTTGGCTATCAAACCTATTCTAAACTGGACAAGGTAAAAAATAGCGACTTATATGACATTGCCAGCATTACCAAGGTTGCATCTACCACGCTAATAGCTATGAAGCTATATGAGAAAGGTAAGCTTAACATATTTGCTACACTAGAGCAATACCTGCCTGAACTAAAAGGCACCAACAAAGCCAAAATACAGATAAAGGAACTGATGACGCACCAGGCTGGACTGGTCGATTATATTCCATTTTATAAAAATACATTAGATTCTAATCACTGCCCATCTAAAAATCTATATTGTTTTGAGAAAAATGACAGGTTTAGCCTGCAAGTAACTGACAATTTATATCTAGACAACTATTACAAGGATACCATTTATAAAATAATGGATAAATCTGTATTGAAAAATAGGGGTAGCTATAAATATAGCGACCTAAGTATGCTATATATGCAGCGGGTAATAGAGCGCATAACAGGGAAAACCTTAAATCAATTAGCAGACAGTCTATATTATAAGCCATTAGGCCTTGCCTCACTTGGGTATTTACCATTAACAAGGTTTCAACCTAAAGACATTTGCCCAACAGAGAATGATAGCTACTTTAGATATAAACTAATACAAGGTTATGTACACGATCCGACTGCAGCAATGCTGGGCGGCGTAGCAGGTCACGCAGGTGTATTTAGCAATGCCAACGACTTAGCCATTCTAATGCAAATGCTGCTAAATGGTGGTAAATACGGTGTTACTAAATATTTAGATACAACTACAGTACAACTATTTACAGCGAAACAATACAACAAAAATAGAAGAGGATTGGGTTGGGATAAACCACCAACCGTAAAGGGAGAAGCAAGCCCAGCCGGTAAATTGGCAAGTATTAAAACCTACGGGCATACTGGCTTTACAGGTACTTGTGTGTGGGTTGACCCTGCAAATGACCTAGTATATGTGTTTCTAAGTAACAGGGTGTACCCTAGCGCAGAAGATAATATATTGGCGAAAATGAATACTCGTACTGAAATTCACGATATCATTTACAAAAGCATTATAAAAAAATGATTTGGGTGTGGTTTAAATGGGTGCCTCAAGGTATTTGCAACTGCTTAGCCTTTTTCATCTTTAATGTCTTTAGTTTTCAGGCAATTGCCCAGACCAATAGAGTTTCAACTATAGTACAGTTTCAACCTAGTTTTGATATTAATACGCTGCTTACAACGGATAGACTTAATCTAAATCCGTATAAAAGTCCACTATTAATTAAAAATTTAAATAAAAATCTAAATATTTATAGATTAGACTATAATATATCAGAGGACAGTGCAACTTGGATTAAACAATTTAATCAAAATTCTATAGTAGCTACGGCGCAGTGGAACAGACCCTTTTCATTTCGGGGCATTACTCCAAATGATTCCCTATATAAGCGACAAATTAATTTACACAGTCCCTATGTTGATCAAAACTACAAGTACAGTATAGATGTCGATTCTGCTTGGGTATTGTCTAAAGGAGGAGTGACCAGTAGTGGCGATACCATAGTGATAGCTGTAGTAGATGGCGGGTTCGGCCTGGGGGTTACAGAGTTAGATTATTATCATAATTACGGAGAAATACCCAATAACGGTAAGGACGATGATGCTAATGGCTACATAGATGACTATACAGGTTTTAGTTTCTTAAATGCTAATGGGCAAATCACTTACGATGATCACGGTACACAAGTAGCGGGCATAGCTGCGGCAAAAACCAACAATAAAACAGGCACTGCAGGTGTGGCCTATAGGGCTAAAATACTGCCCTTACAAATTGACGATGCCCTTGAAAGTCAGGTGATAGAAGCCTATGGCTACATTGCAGAGATGCGCAGACTATACAACCAATCCAACGGAGCTAAGGGTGCATTTATAGTGGTAGAAAATAGCAGTTTCGGTATAGATAATGGCTTGGCGCAAGACTACCCAATATGGTGTATGATGTACGATGAAATGGGAAAAGTAGGTGTGCTAAGTGCGGTATCCACTGCTAATGCAAATACCAACGTAGATATAATTGGCGATATACCCAGCAATTGCCCAAGTACCTATACCATAGTCACCACCAATGTGGACAGTATGGGTAAACTAGATATACAGGCTGCCTATGGCGATAGAGATGTTGACATAGCAGCCCCTGGTTTTAGGATATTGGCTGCTGCAGAAAATGATGTATATGTAGCAGATATAGGTACCAGCTTTGCAGCGCCCCACGTGGCTGGTGTCATAGCCCTAATGTACGGGGTGACGTGTGGCAAACTATCAGAATTATACAAAGACAACCCTGCTGCGACTGGATTACTTATTAAAGATGCAATGCTAAAAGGCGTGAATGTAGACATTAACCCAAACCTAAGAGTATCTAGTAAAGGTTTACTACAAGCTAGCCTATCAATTAATACCCTATTGGGTACGCCTGCATTAAATGCTTGTACCAATACAAGTATCGCATTGACTGATCTAACGATCTACCCAAACCCATTAAGTAGGGGCAATGATTTGAAACTATTTGTACCCAAGGCACCAGGAAAACATACTCTACAAGTGACAGATGCAAGAGGACGGGTTATCCGTGATGTAGAAATACAAATGACAGGTGATTATATTAGCATTTCTAGTCAAGACTTTGCCCCAGGGCTGTACATACTAAAGCTAAGCGGTAGCTATAAAATACAAAAATTGTTGGTATTTTAAACCAAATAAGTGTAAACATACTTTTATATAAGTATTAACTATTATTGTAATGTCATCAGCAACTACCCCTAAAAAAGTATTACATCAACGCCAACCTACAAGAATTCCTGCAGATGCTGGCAAGATTATTCTGGAACATTTTGGGCTACTCAGTACAGGTCATAGCAAGTTTAGCCTAGCTGAAATGATAGCCCCAGCTGACTGGATAGAGCAATGGCAACAACCTAAGTTTGATGAAATTATAATTATGATAAAAGGGACTAAGCGAATTGAGTTAGAACACGAAACAATAACCCTGTACCCAGGCGAAAGTATATTAATACCGTCTGGCACCAGGGTACAATACAGCAATGCAAGTAATACAGAGGCTCGCTACTATTGTATATGTCTTCCTGCATTTGACGTAGAAACTGCACATAGGGAAAAGTAAAATTCAAAAGTCAAAATTTCAGTAGTTTTGCAAGTAAAATCTGCTAAATTATATCCAGTGTCTCTAAAACAAATTAGCCTAAAATATCTGCTTAAGCTTGCCCTGCGATGGCTATTAATTGTGATAGGAATTGGCATATTTACAAGTTTCTTTTACACGCTTTATTTACGGTGGTTTCCACCATTTACCACTTCGCTCATCATTCAGCGTAGGTATAATACCGGCTACAATGCTGACAGTACACGCCCACAAATTCACGCCAAATGGAAAAGCTATAGTAAAATATCTGACCATATAAAACTAGCCGTAATAGCATCAGAAGATCAAGCCTTTGCCAGCCATAACGGTTTTGATTTTAGTGCTATGAATTCAGCACTAAAGAGTAACCTAAAGCGAAAAAGCAAGCTAAAAGGAGGAAGCACCATTTCGCAACAAGTAGCTAAAAACGTATTTCTGTGGCAACAGCGCAGTTATTTGCGTAAGGGTGTAGAGGCATATTACACATTTCTGATAGAGATGTTGTGGCCAAAGACTAGAATATTAGAAATGTATCTAAACGTAGCCGAGTGGGGAGACGGTATATTTGGTATAGAGGCAGCAGCTAGGCATTATTATCATAAGTCAGCCAATGACTTAACTAAGAGAGAGGCTGCAGCACTTGCCGCTATATTGCCCAGCCCAAGACGATGGAACCCTAAATCGAAAAAAGGATTGGTTGTCGTGCGTACGCAACGAAACTTACGGGCTATGAAGAAGATAGGTGGAAAAGGCTATCTCAAAAGTTTGGAGTAAATATTGGTTATAGATATTTTTATTAAAGCTAGAATTAACTTCTTAAACAAGCTATTCAGATAGCAAAATGTTATCTACTTTTTAATACCGGACTTTTATTTGGGTCACCCTCTAGTGAACTTGGCAGTTTTTCAACCTCACCCCTTACGGCTATGGTATATACTTCATTAGGTACATTAGTAACTATGGCGATGGTTCTATAAAATGGACCTAAATAATTGCTGCTGTTAAACTTAACTTTTAGATATCCCGTTTGCCCAGGTGCTATTGGCTCTCTACTCCAAGTTGGGGTAGTACATCCGCAGGCTGGTCTTACTTCTCTTATCTCTAGAGCTTCGTCGCCTGTATTGGTATATTCAAAGGTAAATTCCCCGATAACACCTTGCTTAATTTTAGCAAAATCGTGCAATTCATCTTTCCACTTAATGTTCGGTCCAGTTGAAGTGCGCATTGACATCATAACCAGCACCAAACCAAGGCTAAAAATAGATAAGGTAAATGTCTTTCTCATAATCATCATTATTCAAAGTTAGGGAATATGCACAAATCGTGCAATTGTACTTTAATAGTATATTATAGCGATGTGACAATAAGATAGAATAGTCGTAAAGTTTCTCATCATTGAGTAACTATTTTTTTTAAAAATGATAAGGGCATTTAAATCTTATAATTTCCGCTTTGACGAACTTTATAATTATCATTAGTATCAGTTTCCTTCCCTCCATATTTTTTTAGCTGAGCTTTCATATCATCTGTTTCAGCATAATACAAATAGTCAGACTTTCATATTTTTAAAACACGATTAGGTTAACTTTTAATATACATAGCTTCAAATATACTATCCCATAAAGGTGCAAAATGTAAAAGTTTATTTGCACAGTTTTATTTTACATTTATAACATCAAAAGGCGCTAAAACTCAATCCCCAATTGAGAATTTCACTTTCAGCTCTATCAAATTTAAAAAAAAACTAGAAGTATTTATATCCCCAGTCTGTAAACACCTCTGGGTCAAATTTCATTAGGCTGATAAACCTAATGGAGCAATACTATGAAAATAATCGGAATTAAAATAGATAAATATCATTTAGATACAGACACTCAAACCAACGTGATAGAGGACTATGCGCTGTTAGACATTAACAATCCTGAAAATCAAACCCTACCCTACCTTAGCCTGAGCAGCATACCAGCGACTGCTAATAATATAAAACTGCTAAACAATTGGCCACAGGGGGCAACGGCAGACATACTGATAAATGGAAACCTAGTCTATACCCTTACACTGCGATGGGTACAAATAAGCAATAAAGACAACAGAATAGAGCTAGAAATAATTAGCCCACAGCGCAGCCTAATAGATGCCCTGTCTGAAATATATCTGGACCAAGCTGAGCATTTCCCCAATCTCAGCCACACTTGGTCTGTTGATTCTATAATAGCTGCTCAGCAAAATAGACTGCCCTACGCCTATCCACTAATAGACTATGGCACGCTGACTAATACGCTGAATACGCTGGACTATTCTGACTTTAGGCCCGCCATTCGGATATATGAGTTGTTACTGGCTGTGCTTAATTTGTCTGGCTATGCCCTATCTAGCAGGTGGTTGCAGTTTGGACTCGGCAATAAGTTGCTGTTACCCAGTACTACGGCGCAAATAAACCATAGCGATGCGTGGCAATCTGGCTATAGCGCCCAACTGCAGATGAATGTGGCTTGGACTTTTGATGGGCAAAATCTTGATATCCCCTACAATGAAACCAGACAAGGCAGCAGCTCCCCCGTCAATCAAAGTGCCAATGCCTATATAGCCGCAGAGGCTATGCGCCTGACTGTGAACATTAACTCTACACAGTATAACCTCCCCATCACTTGGTCTATCCACATAAACGGGAATGTGGTGTTGCAACATAACTTTAGTGCAGACTATGCCAGTAGTGAAGATGCTATAACTCTAAATGCAGGCGATACCCTAACTTGTAGCATCAGCGGAGACAATGTATTGTTTAATTGTCGAGTGTTGTTTACCCCATCAGTAGCATTCATTCAGGGTAGTTTGCTTCGGACTAGCGACTACGCCCCGCGGCTTAGCATTACCCAGTTGCTGAAGGACTTAGCGCAGTTGGGTAATTTATACATTCGCATAGCAGACAGGGTGTGTTATATAGAGCCAACCATAGACTATCTAAATGAAGTTGATCCAATTCCTATAGATTTAAGTAGTTATACCGAGTCCGCCCCAGACCTAAGGCTGACCAACAATGCTACTAATGACACCCTAATACTAAAATATGCCTATGATAACTTGGCGCAAATAGCAGTACTACAATCGGGCGAGAAAGAGAATGTATTAGCTGCCCCTAACTTTCAACTATGCACTATGGGCTACAGCCTAAGTAATACAATGCCCCTGCCTAGGGTAAATATGTTGCGGCTGGTAAATAATGTGGTAGAAAGTACGGGTATAGCCGTTAATCCATTTCTACTGATAGAGGCAGAGCCAATGTCTATCGCTACACTTAGTTCTGCTGCGTATAGTTCTATTCAAATTGGTACTGAGTCCATTAGCCAATGGCGGTATGCGTACTCTTACCTATTACTTAGTGCGATAGCCGACGGGCAAAATCTGTGCTTTGCCCCAGTACCCGACCCTAATTACCGTGGCACTACCCTAACACAAAGCTATTATAATCAATGGTTTAACTTAATTCGAAACAGTCAGTTGCTGCGAATAAACCTGTATGACATACCAAAACAAACCCTACTTAATACTTGGATTCGCATTCCACAGGTATCAGGCAGGGTATTGTTATTAGGCTATGCAGACTATGATCATAGTGTGTGCAGTTGTAGCATTACGGTATTAGTACCCGCTGTGTAGCAAGGGTTTTATACACTTAGTTTATAGGTACGTCCATTCTCTGGCAACTGCAGTATGGCGGCTAGTTCTTCACTTTGTTTGTGGGCATTATTTTGTTGCTTTTGTATAATGCTCTCTAGTCTATTTAGGGTATAGGTCAACGCTGGCAGTCCTGGTTGTACATTCCGTTTAATGCTTCGCCTGCGGGTTAGAGTAGTGTTGCCCTCTGCATCTATGTCCTCATCTGTTATTACTTGCTTTTGCATATATCCGGTCAGCATTGTTTGCAGTCGAGTTCTGGCTGTTTCTGTCCATCGGTTCAGGTGCAGTCTGTGTAGTATGCGTTGGCTATGTAGAAATGCGTGATGCAGTCGCAGGCTCCCCTCACAGGCTTGGTGAAATGCAGCCTCTGTTATCTTATACATTTGGCAGACCTCATACAGTTGCTTATTTCCCTGTGCATACTCTGCACATATTTCTAATATTAATTCCTCATCTAGATTTAGCGTTGTGTCGGGGGTACTCATATTCTGTTTTTTAATGTTTTATTTGGGTGATGTGCTTTAGGTATTTGGCTAGGCAGTCATTAGACTTTCGCGTTGCAAATACTTAGTCATTTCTTTCCTAGCTAGGAATATTCTATTTTTCACAGTCCCGCTTGGCAATTTCAAGGCCTTGCATATATCGGGGTATTGATAGCCTTGGCAAAACATTCTAAGTGGGCGTGCCAACTTATCGGGCAGACTGTCAAAGAACTGCAGGCACTCCTGCTCAGCCATATTGCGCTCACCAGTTGGCTCATCGGTTATTAGGTGATGATTGGCTGGTATTGCGTCTGGCTCTATGGTGTGTTTTGCCCTGCGTTTCCCCTCTAGAAACAAGTTTAGCGCAATTTTCTTAAGCCAAGCACGCAAATAAGTACCCGGCGTAAAGGTCTCTTGGCGCAACATACCACGCAACAGTACGTCTTGGGTTAGCTCATCAGCCTCATTAGGGTCGTGGGTCAGCTGTAGGGCATATCGATATACTACGTTACGTTCCGCAGCTATCATCGCATTCATATTGGCATCCATAGGGGGCAGTGCTGCAGGGGGCTCAGGTTGGCTATTCAGCAGGTTTTTGTTAATGCGTCTTTTCGCCTTACGATTAGGTACCGTAACATCGGTAGCAGACAACATTTCATTTAAATTAGGGGCTTCGCGAAACATTTGTATATAGTATTTTAATTATTAGAACATATCACCGAACATATCACTGTGCAACACATACACATATATCTACACAGTATTCACAATAGTGAATTAAATAGCAGTTATATAAGTAACTTTGTACATTATAATGTTAGTTCAAAGATATACATAATTATGAATTATGTACAGAAAAATGTTATAGAATAGTGAAAATAAAATCTAATGCAATGAAAGACAAAGAGAAAGAAATAAAGAAATCTGAACTAAGCGAAAGACTAAAACTGCTGATAGACCACTACAAGCTAACCCAAGGTAAACTGGCCCTACTGATAAACAGTTACCCCTCTCAACTAAGCCAAGTAATGAGTGGCAGCAATCCTGGCTATGAGCTGGTACTGCGCATACTTCAGGCATTTCCAGACGTTAGCAGCGATTGGCTAATGATGGGGAAAGGGCAAATGCTAAGGCAAAAACAAAGCAATGTGCAAAAGGCTGCTCCAGCACCCACCATCATCACCAGCACCGTAGATATACAGGGTAATGAAATCCCCGTATTTGTAGGTCTAACCGCCCAAGCTGGTTATTTGTCTGGCTACAGTGACCCAGAATATTTGAGCCAATTGCCGGGCGTCCGCATCCCATTCTTTCAGGCACACGACGTTCGTGCATTCGAGGTAAAGGGTGACAGTATGGAGCCTACTTTCTATGAGCGAGACATAGTGTTTACCAACAGAATATATGATCTAAATGAGATAAAAAACGGTAGGGTATATATTGTTGTCAGCAAAAATGACGGCATCGTGCTAAAACGTGTCGTTCGCAATAAAGGGGACAAACACCTTAGCCTAATCAGCGACAACAGATTTTACCAAGCCTACACCATACCAGAGGAAGAGGTAATGGAGCTTTGGTATTTCCGCCGCAGGTTCACCGCCCAGGTACCCCCACCCAGCGACGTGTATGAAAGACTCGGCGATATGGAACGCGAACTAAATGACCTACGCAAATACCTAGGCGAGGCCGGGCAGGCTTAGATTAACGCCATTCTAATTTCTTTAATCGTCTTAGAAGTTTAAAAAATGTGCGTAGTGGAATTGAATATCAGGCTTATTGCAAGTCACAAAAAAAGCCCAATCAAATATATGACTGGGCTATAATGTTTGAAATAGTTTTAATGTTGATCGAATCCCCGAACTAGCGCTTGGGTCAGGTAAATAGATTTTGCTCTATCCATCTTGCAAAACAAGACAAGATTCCTTTAGGTCTTTGATAATGAATACCAAATAATCACGTAGCAACCCAAAAGTATTAATTGCCCTGTTAGACCAATATAGTGACTTGAAATATCAGTATAATTATCAATCTTATAAGAATCTCGCATTTACAAATATTGTGTATCATAAAGCCAGAAAACAAAGGCCTATTTGTTTCCCTTGGCATATAAAAAGTAATGAACAACTAGAAAAGCAGTTTGAAATCCAAATATTCTAAAATGCAGAACTCAATGACTTTTCTCAAATATATAGGTTTAATTATTTTGAACAGAGAATTGATAAGTCTTACCAAAGTCTATTAATTCCAATTAAGGATAGCTTAGCTGAGATTCTTTAGAAAAAAGTATAAAAAAAATTATTTTCTATTTTCTAACTTTAATAATATTAGAAAATATGAGGTAAAACTAAATAATGATGAAATTAAACCGATTAAGATTTACTCTTTGAATGGAAATAGTAATTATTATTCACTTATTATCATTCAAGTGAAAGATACTGTTGAACTCCACTTTTGGGCAATTTGGTGTGGTAGCTGTAACGAAGAAATGAAATTAGCATCTAAGACAAAAAGTTAATTATCCGAATTAGCGCATACTTTTTTGTAAGCGTCGATGTCGTTTACGATAAATAAAACCCCTTTACAAAAAATAACAAATACCCTAATATTGAGATGGGTTATCTAGGCAATCAGGATTATTTTATGAAAAATTTCAACATCAGATCTCTTCCATTTTCCTTAATTGTCACTAATGAAAAGTAATAAAAGATAATATATTAATTACTAAGTAGATACTATTAATTGCGAATTCCATTCCTCTAAAAATACTTTTTAAATATACATTTTTTGTTAGTTCGCTAACAATTAATGCCAACATCTTCTAATTTCTCGCAACATCAAAAAAATCAAACTAAAATTAGTTAAATGTATTACCATTGAAATAGCATTAAAATTTATTTAATATGTAACAAGTAGATTCATAGCTATATAGCGATTTTTTTTAATCAACATTAAAATAACTAATGAACATTTAATGAGTATTCAAGGTATGAGTATTCAGTAAAACTAAAATAATTATGAAGAAACTATTACTATTAAAATCTGTGGCCATTGCAGCCATCAGTATTTTCAGCAGCCTAAACACGTCAGCACAAACAGAGGGGAAACCTGAACGTGTGTTAGATAACGTTATCAAGTTCAACCCTATCAGTTTGGCTGTAGGTACGGCTAACGTTCAGTTTGAGCACGCCTTTAAGGACAGATATAGCTGGCAATTAGGTGTAGCCTATATGTTTGACTATAAAGATAAGGAAGATAGAATATACGACAACGGCTTACTAATTACGCCAGAGTTCAGAATACGTCTATTTGACAAAATGGGCGACGGAGACCGTCCAATTCAAGGTTTTTACGCAGCGCCATTTGCCAGATGGATAGGTGCTAAAACTAGAAAAGATGTTACTAGGTTTACATCTGACAACAAGCCATACATATTTACAGAGAAATACAATCTTACTCAGGTGCAAATAGGTTGTACTGGTGGGTATGAATTGCTATTCGGCAGATTTGTGGTAGATGGCTTCGTTGGTCCATACGTAAATGCGTACAGCCGTTACAAAAAACTAGAAGATAACTCTACTGGTCGTAAGTTAGATGGTAGCCCGTTTGCAAAAACCATAGGTCTACGTGCTGGTCTATCTTTAGGCTTTGCATTCTAAATGAAGCGTTTGATGAATACGATATTATAAGAAAAGTTTAATTTATTGCTGTTACCCTGTTGGTCTTGATTTACCAGCAGGGTTTTTTCATTTATGTTCAAGCCCACAAATAATTTGACCCATTGAATCTATAAAAATGATAACATTGTAACGGTGCAGGCAGTCGAAATACTATTAAATGAATACTTGACCAAGTACTATGTCCGTGATTTCATAGTTAACGACCCCATATCAATACCACATCAATTTAGCTATCAGGCTGACATTGAAATTTCAGCCTTTTTTTCAGCCATTTTCGCTTGGGGGAAACGCAGCATCATCTTGAATAAACTTGCAGATTTAATGACCAGAATGGATGGACAGCCTTACCAATTTATAGCTGGTGCCTCTCAGCTTGAGTTGAAGCAGTTAGATGGATTTGTACACCGCACTTTTCAGTCACAGGATCTCTATTATTTTGTAAAATTTCTAAGGAGTCACTATGCAGTTTCGTCTAGTCTAGAAACTGCCTTTACCCATTGGCGAAAAGACAATGGACTTCACCCTATGGACTCCATATTACGGGGCTTTCACAAATACTTCTTCAGCCTGATAGACGCCCCACAGCGTACGAGAAAACACATAGGCACGCCGGACAGAAACTCTGCGTGTAAGCGCATAAATCTGTTCTTAAGATGGATGGTGAGGCAGTGTCCAGCTGGAATAGACTTTGGATTGTGGCGAGAACTGAAAATGAGTGAATTGCTGATGCCTGTGGATGTCCACGTATTACGTCAAGCCATTAAATTAAACCTATTACCTGCTAACGCAAAGTCAAATTGGAAAACAACTTTAGAGTTAACTGCACTATTACAGGTGCACAACCAAAATGACCCTGTCATTTATGATTTTGCACTATTTGGGGTAGGCGTAGATGTTTAAATTATACAGTTGATTTTTGGTATAAGTACATATTATTTGGGAGGTACATACAGATAGACTTCCCTTGTTAATCCCAAGCATTGACTGAAATCATACCAAAATAATATTAAAATATTTTTTATTTGACATTAAACAATTTGCTTTTGCTCTGCGTCTGAATTATATATTAACAATAACTTTAAGACAAAGATGGAAAGTAACAACGAAAAATTAGTCTCAAACATTGAGCATCTAATCAGCATAGCTGAAGATGGTAAAAAAGGGTATGAAAACGCAGCTGAAGATGCACAAGATGGAAGTCTAAAGGCAATGTTTCAGAAGTATGCTACACAAAGAGGTACTTACTCTACTGATTTGAAAAGATTGACCTCAGAATTAGGTGGTGACCCAGACAAAGAAGCCGGCGTAATGGGGTCTATGCACCGTGCGTGGATGGACATTCGCACTTGGTTGGGCAGCAACGAAAATGCTGCTGTATTAAAAGAGTGCGTAACCGGTGAAAACGCTGCAATAAAATCGTACACAGAAGCGATAGAAGATGCAGACGCCAACAGTATGTATTCTAGCATTCTAAATGAACAATTAAATGGTGTGAGAGGCGCACTTTCAGAAATCAAAACTCAAATTACACATTATGACCCAGAATATAATGCTAATGAAGAGAATGATAACACACCTGAAAAAGGCGGCTTCTCAACTGGATCTCATAATGCCCCTTACGACTTAAACGATAAGGGTAGCACAACTGGCTCAGAGTATAAGTACTAAACTGTAATTAGTTAGGTCTTTACATCCCTACTTGAATGTACATTCGGGTAGGGTTTTTTGTGTTTGACAAACTTTGGTTTTAAGTACAATTATCTTAACATTATTGCCTATTATATGATGTAAGTTAACATATTTTTATGTTTTATCAATGAGTAAAAGTCGTTGACTTTAAAAACTCTCTTAACAATTTGGTAATGTAAAAATGGCATTTTTGCCCCCACACTTAACGTATAATAAATAAACTATTGATGAAACTTAAACAGTTCTTTATCAAGCTTATGCTTGTGTTTTTTGCTACAACAGCAATGAGCTATTCAGCTAATGCGCAAATCACATTAAAAAAAATCGGGGGTTTTGCTTCTGGTCAGTATAATGTGGGTGCAGCAGAAGTGACTGCCTATGACCCAGCTACAAAAAGATTTTTTGTATCAAATGGAGCTGACAATAAAATTTACATCTTAAATGCTACCAATCCTTATTTAAATCCTCTGCCATTAGTATCTACCATCAATTTAGGTGGTCAAAAGGGATTTGTTAACAGTATTACTTTTGGTAGTGGTGTGTTAGCGGTATGTTTAGAAGACAGTACTTTACGTACAAACGCTGGTAAGGTATCATTTTACGATGCTAGCGGTACATTCTTAAAATCAGTTACTGTAGGTGTGCAACCTGATATGATAACTTTTACCCCAGATGGTAAAAAGCTACTAACAGCAGATGAAGGTGAGCCAAATACAACCTACACAGTTGACCCAGAGGGCTCTGTAACTGTTATCGACTTTAGTAACGGTATTAGTGGTGTTAGCCAATCTAGTGTATCGGTTATCGACTTCAAAAAATATAACAGTTTAACTATTGATGCTAAAATTCGTGTATTCGGCCCTGGTAGTACTAAAAGCCAAGACTTTGAACCAGAGTATATAACAGTATCGGCTGATAGCAAAACAGCCTACATTACACTACAAGAAAATAACGCAATTGCGATATTAGATATTGACAACAAAAACTTTACAGCATTAAAAGCTTTAGGATATAAAGACCACAGCTTAACTGGCAATGGATTTGATGCAAGTGACAGAGCGAAAGGGACATATATTCAAACTTGGCCAGTATTTGGTATGTATTTACCTGATGCAATATCTAGCTATCAAGCAAACGGCAAAACATATTTAGTAACTGCTAATGAGGGTGATTCTCGCGAATACTCTGCATTTAACGAAGAGGGAAGAATTAACTCACTAAACTTAGATGCGACAGCGTTTCCTAATGCCGCTATACTAAAAAATGACACACTACTAGGTCGTTTAAAAGTAACTAAAACTTTAGGAGATACAGACGGAGACGGTGACTATGACAAGCTATATAGCTTTGGTTCTCGTAGTTTTACCATTTGGGATGACCAAGGAGTGCTAGTTTGGGACAGTGGCGACCAGTTTGAAAAACAAGTCTTAAAAGACTATCCACTTTACTTTAATACTAGCCATAGTAATAATACTAGAAAAGATAGAAGTGACGATAAAGGTCCTGAACCAGAAGGCGTAGATGTAGGTAAAATTGGCGACAGCACTTATGCATTTGTATGCCTAGAGCGTGCGTGCGGTGTAATGGTATATAATATAACCAACCCAACTGCACCTAAATTTGTACAATATATAAACACAAGAGACTTTACTAAAACCCCTGCCCTAAATTCGGGTGGTGACCTAGGTCCAGAAGTTGTTAAATTCATTGATAAATCTGTTTCTCCTACTGGAAGACATATGTTATCTCTGTCTAATGAAGTGAGTGGAACATTTGCTTTGTTTGAAATACAAATCAATCGTACAACTGGTGTATCTACTAAAAAATATGCATTAAAAACAACGCCTTTAATTGGCACTTACGATAATAAAAAAATATTTGAAGGTGGTCTATCAGGTTTAGACTTCGTAAACGGAAGCAACTTGGAGTTTTACACTGTTGGTGACCGTGGTCCAAACGTTGTGGCAACAAATAGTTTGAAAGCAGCCGGTAAAGACGTCAAATTCTTCCCATTCCCGGCCTACGCACCTAAATTATGGAGAGTAAGAGCAGAAGGTGATAGCATTCGCATACTTAATATTAGCCCTATAAAAAGACCTTCAGGTACAAATATTTCAGGTTTGCCTAACCCATTAAATGCAGGTGGTACAGGTGAAACAGCTTGGAGCGACACAAGTGCAACAGTAGTTGCACCAGACGCGTGGGGTATAGATAACGAAGGTGTAGTTGAAGGATATTCTAATGATCTATGGATGGTAGATGAATATGGTCCAAGCGTGATACGCGTAGACAGAAAAACGACGAGAATAATGAGGAGATATAACCCATTTGGTAATGATGCTTCTTTAAATCAAGTAGGTTTAGATACTATACTGAAAAGACGTACCCCAAATAGAGGTTTTGAGGGCGTAGCAATCACACCAAATGGTAAAGTATATGCAATCGTTCAAAGTGCTATGCGTAACCCTAGTACTGCTGTAGGTAATGCAAGTACAGTACAAAGACTGGTAGAGATTGACCCAATAACAGGTACCTCTAAAATGTACGCCTATATTAACCCAGGTACAGTTGGTCAGCTTAGACCAAGTGACTGGAAAATTGGTGATATGACAGCCATTAATGACTCTACCCTATTGGTGTTAGAACACGCTGAGCGTAACGGTTGGAACGTTAAAAACATTTATAAAATTAATTTACTAGGTGCTACTCCTATCACAGCTTACACTTATGGTGGCAAAACCCCTGAGGAGTTGACAGAAGCTGGTCTAATAGCAGCAGGAATTACCCCAGTTAAAAAGACTTTCTTCTTTGACTTATTAGAGAACGGTTGGGACCTAACCCACGACAAACCAGAGGGTTTAACAATCGTAAATAAAAACACAATTGCAGTAATTAATGACAATGACTTTGGTGTAGATGCACCAGCTGGTGACGGTAAGTTGGTTTTAACTGGTAAAACCACTAGCCTTTATGTGTTTACATTGCCAGTTGCAATGGAATTGAAAAACTTCAGAGCTACTGCTGCACAAATGGCGATAACACCAATTGGTGATATTAATAAAGTGAATGCAACTACAGGTGTTGCCGATTCAGTAAACAAAAGATTTACAGTACAAGGTATAGTTTACGGTGTTAACCTAAGAACTACTGGTGTACAATTCACGCTACGTGACCAAACTGGTGGTATAGGTGTATTTAGTTCTGGTAAAAACTTTGGCTATACAGTAAATGAGGGTGATAGCATTCAAGTAATTGGTGGTGTTGCTCAATTTAATGGCTTAACGCAATTAACTCTATCTACTGCAGATACTATCATACTATTAGGTTCAGGTTTTAAAGTTAAAAACCCAGTTTCTGTAAGTAAAATAAATGAAGCATCTGAAAGTGACTTAGTTATACTAAATGAGCCTTACAGATTGGTATTAGCTTCTGAGTGGCCAACTTCAGCATCTGCTAATGTGAGAATTACTAATTTTAGCAGAATGGATACTGTTCTATTAAGAGTAGTTAACACTACAGATTTAAAAGCTAACCCAGCCCCAACGGGTTACTTTAGAGTAACTGGTTTAGGTGGTCAGTTCGATAACAGTAATCCGTTTACATCTGGTTACCAATTATTCCCTCGTAGTATGAAAGACGTTGTATTGGTTAGCCCTGAGGTTACAATTATAAAAGATACTACTAGCGTTAGCGAAGGCGGCGGAAGCATTAACCTAGGTTATTCAGTGAAGTATGTAGATGCAGTAAAAGAGATTGCAATTAGATTCACACTATCTGGAACTGCAACAAGAGGTACAGATTACACAGCAAGCGATAGTTTGGTAATTGCTCCAAATACTGGTACAGGTAATTATAATGTTGCAATAGTCGACGACAAAACATTAGAAAGTGATGAAATTGTTACAGTAACCATTGCCAGCATTAGAAACGGTGTAAGAGTAGGACCAAATACTAAAACAGATTTACGTATTCGTGAGAATGATGTAACTGGTATTAAAAATGCAAATAGTAATAAAAATGGTCTAAAACTATACCCTAACCCAACTAATAGATTGGTAAACATTGATCTACCTAAGGCTGCTAGCAGCATTCAAGTGGTTGATATGGAGGGTAAGGTAGTTTACAGCATCAACAGCCAAAGACTAAGTGGAACTACAACACTAGACTTAGACGGTTTGGGTAGTGGTACTTACATTGTAAACATTATATATGTTGACAATACAGTTCAAACTACATCATTCACTAAACAAGATTAATAAAACAAAAAATACGGGCTTTGCGGTATTAGTATTTTAGCTATGCAACCAATTAGCCAGTTTTTACAATCAATAGAGTACACAATATTCATATAAACGGGTTTTAGGGTTAGCTTAAATAAAAGAAATTGATATTACAGAAAGTTGTGTTTCTGTATTCATAGTAAAGTAGTTGTGTAATTCATCAGCCCCTGTCGCGCATCCGACGGGGGTTTTTTGTTTGTAGCATAAAAAAATTATATATTAAATTACGTATTCTAAGGTAAATTAGATTCTCATTGAAGTCTGTATCTAATCTCAAATGCATAATAATAATAACAAATTTTATAACTTATTAAATGAAGGTAATTATTGATACCAGTTCACTTCTAGGTTTAATTAGATATTATATTCCCTTTGATAAAGATAAAAGCTTATTATTATTAATTAAAGTAAAATAGAAAAGGAGATATAATTATTATTGATAAAGTATTTGAAGAATGTAATAGAATTGATAAAGGATTAATTGTTAATACATTGGATTTTTTATTAGATAAAAAAGTAAATAAAGAATTCAAGTACTCAGTTAAAACAAAAAATATGATTGCGCCTAAACCAACTAAATACATAATTACAAAAAGTAACCAAGGATTGAATACAGGTTTGATTAAAACCAACAATATAACTAAACTGGAAGTAGATAACTTGGTAAATGAATATATATCAAGTACTGACTCTATAATGTTAATCTATACTCTAAATCAAATTCATAAAAGTAATTCTGTTATGATAGTAACAGAAGAGTCTGATAAAGATAATGATAACAAAGTAAAAAAAAAGATACCTTTTTTTTGCAAAAGGCTTAGATATTGATTGTTGCAAATTATCAAAGCCCTTATCAACATACACAGAATTAGAAATAAAATTTAAAGTCAAATAGTAAAGTTTATTCCCATTTAAACCAGATCCTAATTAAACGCTCTGGTGAATAATTCCCAATCCCAAGGAGCATACTTTATTTTAGGATTCTCAATTTCCTTTATCACGTTGTAGCGCACCAATATGTTATGAAGTTCTCGTTTAGAGCCAAAGTCTCCCCGAAACCAATAGATTACTCTGGGCAATATCAAAACCTCTCCCCCTTGTTTTAGCTGAGTAGCATCTGCCATATAGTTAATCATAGCAAATTCTAACTGTTCATTTACAATGCGGGGTATATATATGGTAATAGGTGGACAACTATGCGCACCACAGTTCAGCGCGGCGTGAATGCGATAATCTATTGGCCTATCAATACGCAATTTACGCTCAATGCTTCTTGTTATCAATTTTCGAAGCCTACCCTGTGACCAACTTATGCTGCTATGTCTCAACATACCGTGCTCAATATCCTTTAAGCTGATGGATGTGTGTGCAATATTGAATCTCCTGTCGTTAAAAAATCGACTGCGTTTATTGGCATAATCGTTTAATAGCTTGATATCAGTAAGGCTATATTGGGTATAGGTGTTATATAGGTTTAACCAAAATGCTTTTCTATCATCTTGGTTCGTTAAGTCTTTAGCTAAGGTATCAAGAGAAACTGTGGCTAGATTAGCCAAGTCTGGATCTATATCTTGATGTCCTTTTATTTTTACCAGCATATCAGCTGATAACTGTGCATACTTAGATTGGGCTAAGCAAGGGCTTGATAATGTGAAACCCAATAATAAATAGATAAACCACATCACTATTTAGTTATTTAGATAAGATGATACCATCATAACCAATATTCTCCTTTACACCCAATCTATTCACAGCAACAATTTTACGCTTGCCGTTGCACAGGAAGTCTTGAAAATTAAACTCTGTGATTAACTGTCCATTTATACCCATCATTGCCCAAAGTTTACCACGTCTTACCATAATTGGAGACTTCAGGTCTGACGCACATATTTTGGCAACTTCATCATAGCCCTCTATGTCTAATTTTACTGCGTACTCATTTAAAATGAAAAACTTATCTTTCTCTTTGGCAGCTAATAATACTCCTTTTTCACCATCATTTACTATATAGCTAAGTGAATCATAGCTAAACTCAGTTAATAAAAGTAGGTTGCCGCTCATTAGGGCGTATTTCCCGTTTTTCTGAAAAATATATCCTGAGTTCTGTTTGTTAGCTACATAACTGATGGGTGCGCCAGTTCCAATCTCAAAAGCAGCAATCACATCACCAGTTAGTAGAAATATATAACTATCGTCAACACGCAATACTTCACCGCCTGCACTAGACCAAACAACCCTACTTTTACCGTCTATTACATTCCAACTATTGCCTTGTTGGGTCAAAATCCTTAGGTCAAATGCTGCATATTCACTCTTATTGTAGGCTTCCCTAGGTAAATACACACACATATAATCATATTTAAAAGGTAACAGAATACTGCCTGCGCCATCACTTAGTCCAAACTTCCCGTTTTGGTTTATGGCTATGGGGTGTAGTGAATCTATTATTAACTCATCTTTGGCATTTCTTACCAGACTGGCAATTGCCTCTGCTTTAATTTGGTACTTTACAGGTACCACAACTTTATTTTTTAGCCCTAGTATGCCCCATTTACCTGACTGATTTACCAGAAATTTATAGTTCAAGGCATCTGATATAGGATATATTTCATCATACTTCGTTTTGACTATCTGTTTACCAGCCTCATCCCAAGCGCCTTTTTTCCCTTTTTTATCTGTTAGTATGTAGGCTGATGCCAACTTTTTAGCAGAACTGTATTTTGGCTTTACAACAAATTTATCTGTTTCAATATTTTTTAAGCCAAACATAGAGCCCTCTAATACAATTGAAACACGCTGCGCAACAGCTATTTGGTTTACGCTGAATATAAAAGCAATACAAAGAAATAATAGTCTAATCATCATAATAATAGCAATAGAAGAGGGCTAACAGTTAGCATAATATTAACGAATTCTAAGCTAGCTAAGTTTACTGATGCAGAAATCATCCCAAATCAACTAACTAATTGGCTAGACTTAATTTACTTTATTATCTCGCCTGTCCACCCCAATATTCCGCCAACCAGATTGTGATAATCGGCAAAGCCTTTACTTTTCATTAATATGCAAGCACTAGCTGATCTAGCCCCACTGCGGCAATAGACTAAATATGTAGCATTTATGTCTAAGGCATCTATTTTTTCCTCAAAATCGTAAGACCTTAAGTCTATATTTTGTGCATTAGGCAAGTGACCATCTGCAAATTCTTCTGCTGTTCTAACGTCTAACACAATTGCATCAGGATTAGAATTTATTTTATTTGCAAATTCTGGTTCAGATAAATCAAATGGGTTCATATAGTAAGATGTAATTCCTAATAATTTGGGTAAATTCAATACGATTTAGCCCAATTTAATGCCAAATCTACTAGTTTCTGTACTTTGATTGGCATCTAATTCTTCGCTCATTGTTTTTCTGGCAAAGTAGATTAGGTGGCTAATATTTTCGTTTCTCAAGCTGTACAATATGGTTTTCCCATATCTCTTGCTGTTTAAGATGTCTTTATTTTTCAGGATAATTAAATGATGGCTTGCTACAGCTTGCTCTGTTCCCAATTCCCGTTGTATTTGGCTTACAGTCAATTGCTTTTTATCTTTTAACAGCTCAATAATGCTAATACGTAAAGGGTGAGCTATAGCGCGCAACAGCTCTGCCATATCCATTAATAATCCTGCATCTATCGGTTGTATTGGTTGGTCGTCCATCGCTCACACTAAATCTGATGGAAATATAAGGGTGATAAAGCTTAATTTATTAGTTAGCCCCAATTATATTATTCACAAACTGTGCATAGATTTTTTTGTCAAAGCTGAATTATCAAAAAAATTTTACTTACCTCAACTTATTATTCAGTTCTGTTATACTGTGGATACTCATACTTAGGTGGAATCTGGATGTGGTGTAAATCAAACTTCAGCTTTATTTTCTGCCATAGTTCAGATTGTATCACAAAAAAATCTTGCCTAGTCACCCATAGGTTAATATTTAGCTTAATTCCTTTTTCTGAAACCTCTTTTACCATTACTTCACTTGTAGTATCAGGCGCAACTCTTGTTTCTTCAGCTATCAGTTTTTGCAACAAGTTAATGGCTTTTAACAAATCATTGCTGTGATCTATATAGATGAATATATTTATCATTCTCAGGTCATTGGCTGTAAAGTTCTCAATCCCATTGTTACTTAGGTTACCATTTGGTATCACTATTTTTCGGTTATCATCTGCATTCAAAATGGTATATAGCACCTGAATTTCTACCACCTTGCCTTGATAGTTTTGAGCTTTAATATAGTCACCCACCTTAAAGGGTTTAAAAAATAGAATTAGCATTCCACCTGCAAAATTACTGAGGCTGCCCTGTAATGCTAGGCCGATTGCCAAGCCAGCAGCCCCAATCACAGTAACCAAACTGGCCGTAGTAATGCCCAATACCCCTGCTACGGTAATGAATAATAATACCTTAAGAAATACTCCCAATAAACTGGAAATAAATTGTTTTAAGGTTAAATCTACCGGACGCAGCATAAGGACCTTCGTCAATATGCGCATTAATATTTTAATGAACCACCAACCAAATATGATAAGTATAAATGCAAATATGAATCTAGGTATAAATGCAATGGCTGATTCCCTTAGCTTTAGATAAAATTCGTCTGATAAGCTAAGTGCCGGCACCACTAATTGCATTAAAAATGTGTTTAGCATAAAGAGTTGTAATATTACTACTACAAAAGAATGAATTTATAAAAAAACTTACAGTATTTGATGTAACCGGCAAAATGACTGAAATTAATCTGTTGAAAACCATAGCAATAGGTTCTCAAAATTTTGTTATTCCTACAGAAACATTTGCAAAGGGAAATTATATTTTAA
>Ga0163144_10000452_pt1 | contig 95427 bp, 73 predicted proteins | sample OliLak19BULKMAT1_FD_123175 | JGI IMG/M metagenome (GOLD analysis project Ga0163144, IMG submission 123175) | Freshwater microbial mat bacterial communities from Lake Vanda, McMurdo Dry Valleys, Antarctica - Oligotrophic Lake LV.19.BULKMAT1 | ecosystem: Environmental > Aquatic > Freshwater >...
AGTGAGCAAACTCGCATCCAATGGCTGAGACATTCCTGAAGTTGTCAGCAAGCGACCGGCGCGAAGCGCTGGCGCTAGCTGCCGCCGCTTCAGGCCGGCCGCTCCACCTGCTGGACAAGGACGTATGGCTGGTTTGGATTCTGGATGTGCTGTTCCGGGCGCCGTTCGCTGCACATCTCGTTTTCAAGGGCGGCTCTTCGCTGTCCAAGGGATATCAGATCATCAGTCGATTCTCCGAGGACGTGGACCTCACTTATGACATCCGGGTGCTAGCGCCTGAACTGGCTGGCCCTGGGCTCGACCCGGTGCCACAAACCCGGAGCCAGGAAAAGCGCTGGACCAAAGAGATTCGCACGCGACTACGGGTCTGGATCAACGAACAGGTTCTGCCGAGGATCTCGAAGGCAATTGCGGATCAAGGCTTTTCGACTGCTCTTTCGGTGCAAGACGAGAAAGTGTTCTTCGAGTACACACCGTTGGCGGCAGGTTCCGGATACGTGCGACCGGTCGTGATGCTCGAGTTTGGTGCTCGATCAACTGGCGAACCGTGGGAGTCCCGATTCATAACTTGCGATGCGGCTTCCAGCGTTGCTGGAGTTGTCTTTCCGGCGGCGAATGTCCGGGTGATGCGGCCAGAGCGAACCTTTTGGGAAAAGGCGACCGCCATTCACGTCTTCTGCGAGCAAGGTGAGTTTCGGGGGGGAGAACGATTCGCGCGGCACTGGCACGATTTGGCACGGCTCGACCGCGCCGGCGTAGCTGATGCGGCAATCCGCGATCGCGCGCTTGCGGCTGCTGTTGCGAAGCACAAGTCCATGTTCTTTTCTGAGAAGAACCCCGCAGGAGAGTGGATTGATTACGTCGCAGCCATATCCGGCAGATTACAACTGGTTCCGGACAACAAGGCGCTCTCCAGTCTGTCGCTGGACTACGAGAGAATGCTCGAAGACGGGTTGCTGTTTGACGATGCAGAGCCGTTTGAGAAGTTGATGAACCAATGCCGAGCCCTGGAGGCCCGAGCCAACAAGCCAGCCTAAAAACTTGGCCAAATTGAAATGCGTGATTCAGTCCCTTAGACCAGGGATACAAGCCCATGTTCGATGCGATAGTGTTTGCGGTCACCGATCTGGGCTTCGTGGCTCGCTCCGCGCGGCAAGAGGACGACGGTGGAGAGTTCCGGCTCGCGAAAATGAGCGTGTTCTCCTTCTTTGTATTTCGTTCACTTTCGTCTGATCTGTGGAACTGACTACGACAAGTTCCAGCGGCTTGCGCGTTGTGCGTCAAGTTGAACGGAGTGGACGCCTCGATGGAGTAACTTCTCATAACGCCGTTTCTGGGGAACTTCCGGATTGCCGACCTTCAGTTGGGGATTGGCCAGTCAGATGTCCGAGGGGCTGTACGACGATCTGAAGCACGCACTCAGTTATCCCATTGACGCCACGCAACCACCGACGCTTTCACTGCGAACTGCATCTTGAGAGATTAGAAGCAGAATAACGATTTCGGAGGAGCCTAGCTCCCAACGGTTGGCCAGCCGCTGGGGACCGACCGCAGCGTGTGCCGCCCAATAACTGTCGATTCTCCTTGGATGCGAAACCCCAACGCAGCAATCGAACGCCGTACACTAGAAGATCGCCGTATGCCCAGTATCGATCAACTTTCAAAATTGTTTTCAGCGTTAGCTCACAAGGACCTGGCAGCCGCCGAACGGCAGGCTCGCGTCATCGTTGCGCGTGAAGACGAAATGGGACACACCAATGCGGCGCAGCTCTTGAAGGGCGCCCTCGCCGCGAACGGCGCGCAAAGCAGCGTTAACCCGCACTTGCCGACCGCGAATAACGGCACCGCCACAGTGCTGGCAAATGCACTTTTACAACGGACCACCGCCAGCAAACTTGAAGATGTTGCGCTGCGGCCTGAAACGCGCGGCATCGTCGATGAGCTTGTCCGAGAGTTCAAGGGACAGGCGCAATTGAAGGCGCTGGACATCCGACGAAGGTCGAAACTCCTCTTCCACGGTCCCCCAGGGTGCGGAAAAACATTAACGGCGCAGGCGTTTGCGAATGCGCTGCGGTTGCCTTTGTACATTGTCCGATTCGACGCGGTCGTCGGTTCCTACCTCGGTCAAACGGCAACGCACTTGCGTCAGCTCTTTCAGTTTGCCGAGTCGACGGGGTCGGTGATCCTCTTCGATGAAATCGACGCTCTTGGGAAGCGCCGTGGCAGCATTGGGGATGTCGGCGAACTGGACCGGATCGTAATCGCCTTGATGCAGGAACTCGAGCTTTCTCAAATCCCCGGCTTCGTTATCGCGACCTCGAATCTTCCGGGCAGCCTCGACGACGCGCTCTGGCGCAGGTTTGACCTCTCGGTGAAATTCGTTGCACCAACGAAGGCTGAAATCGGGAGGTTCGCGCGGATGAAGGCCAAGGCCTTCAGAATTCCCGTGACGAAGGCTCTCCTTGCAGAGGCCAACCGGCGGCGAAGCTACGCTGATGTCGAGACCGCCGTCGAGGGCGCGGCGCGCCGGGCTGCGTTGCGAAACCTCTGAGGACATGCCTACTCCCATCACACCGCCGCCCAGGACGTTCTACCTTAATGAACAGCACGAACTCTCGCGAGGCGAGCGCGAGGGTCGCGGCAGACTTCCGCAGTATCACGGCATCGATTGGGCCGCCAAGGGGCAGCACATCAAAGCCACGCTGGATTCGGTTAGGGCGGCTTTGACAGCTTCCGTCGATCCACTTACTGACCGCCACTATTTCGTTCTTGCGAAACCGGTTCCAAGCATTCAAAAAAAATCGACGAACAAGAAACTGGCCCAAGATGGAGTGATCACCTCGCAGGTACACTTCGATGAAGACGACTCCAGAGTGTTTCGGCGGCTGGGAATGGATCTTGTCGAAGTGACCCCCGATGGCAGCGCCGTGGTTCACATCGATCCGGAGCGCATCAAGCAGCTCCTGGCCACAACGCAGCGGTTGGAACAGGTCGGCGCCCGCGAACAGGCGCGGTGGGCGAGCCTCGACGGCTTCGGAATGATTCCCTCCGAGTTGCGGCTCAATGAAGAATGGGTCCGTTCATTGCGCAGCCATGTCCCCAGCGACGCCGTAGTCGAGTTCCAGCCCTTGCTTAGCCGGTCTGATGTCGAGGTGATGTTGCGCGCCATCGCCAGCCGGCTAAAAGTTGACCGGAAGGAAGGCATTACTGGGATAGGCACCGATTTCTCGGGTCGTTTTTGGGCGCGGGGGCGAATCAGCCCGGAGTCCTTGCGGTCCATCGCGAAGGACTTCTATTCTGTCCAGACCCTCCATCCCCCATTGCTATCTTCTGTTGCTGCAGTCAGAAGCCGGGATACCGGCCGAGCAAAGCAACAGCCGCCGGACCGACGCGCCGTGCCGGACGTGAACACGCTGCCATCCGTGGCGTTGCTCGATACCGGCGTTCCTCAGGAACACTCAATCTTAGCCTCGTATCGCCGTGGTGCTTACATTGCTCCAGATTCTTTTGGACAACCGGTGGGCTATCACGGTACTTTCGTGGCTTCGCGGATCGTCTTTGGCGATGTCCCAGCCGAGGACGGAGTTCCAACCACGCCAGCTGGCACATGCCGATACTACGACGCCCTGGTCGCTAGCGCAATCGACAGCATTGACGACAAGAGTGTGGTGCCCGCGATTCAGACGGTGGTGGGAACAGCGCCGGACGTTCGCGTGTTCAACCTGAGCTTCGACACAGCACCTTTAGAACTGTTGGACGCCACCAGGAGGCGGGAAAATCTGCTCTTGGTGCAGGACCTCGATAATCTCGTGTTTCGCGATGACATCGTGGTTGTAGTCTCCGCGGGCAATTCGAAGCCTGGCGTATTATCAGCCAAGCCCTATCCGGCGAACTACGACGACCCGAACTGGCAACTGGGTGCATGGGCACGAAGCTTCAATTCCCTAACGTGCGGTTCTTTCGTGGGGCGCCTTGCGCCGGGCGGAATGGTGACCAACCTGGGATGGCCCAGCCCGTTCACGCGAGTGGGGCCCGGACTCTGTGACGCGCCAAAGCCGGACTTCTCGGAGCATGGCGGCAACGCCTCGCCCGCCATGCAGTTCGCGCCCGGCCTCGGCGTGATGGGGCTTAACGTCACTGGACTATGGGAGGATCGTTGCGGAACGTCCTTCGCCGCGCCCCTGCTCGCCCGCGAGGCAGCCTTCGCGATTCAGTTGTTGCAGAAAGTCTGCTTGGCCGGAGCGAGGCCATATGGGGTCATTGTCAAAGCATTCCTCGCACTTGCGGCAAGTGCGCCAAGCCTTGGCGGCCCCGTGAAAACTCTCGCCGATCGTACGCTGGGGCGTGGGCGAGCAAATGTGGAGCGGCTTAGCAAGCCGCAACCGCACAGCGCAGTACTGCTTTGGCAGGGACTGCTCGAAGCGCCGGGCGAGGTGGCCAGGGTGACAGTGCCTATTCCCAAGGAATGGTACGACCGGGCGGGCAGGCCTCGTCTCCGCCTTGTGGCTTCCTGGGACTCACCCGTCAACGCCGCCGTTAGCGGACTATGGGCCACCCGCAAGGTATCGGTTCAGTTAAAGGCGGGCCCAGACTCGGCGGCACTTCAAGGTTCACGAGCGGGCGGCCATTTCAGCTATCCATTGCTGGACCGCACATATGATCTCCGCAATCTGCCCCAAGGTGTGACCGTCGAGGGCGACATGTGGCTGCTCGAACTCAGTTACGAGCAAATCGCCGACTACCACCTCGGCATGGTATTCACTCCTCAGCAGAGGGTGGCGTTTGTCGCCGAGCTCTTTGACCTGGGGGACGTTCCAATAAGCCCACAGACGGCACTTCAATCGCTTCCCGTTGCCATTACAATGACTCGGCTCAGCGTGCCGCCGCAGTCGATCAAGACTCCGGTTGTAATCAGGCCAATCGGGTAGACAGTGTTGATGAGTGCTTGACCAGCCTGGATTCAGACGACGAGCGAAGCCCTCTTGCCGCCGGGGAGTAATACACGCATTGGGGCACACAAGCCGGACCATGCGGATGGAGGCAAACCGGAGATCTACTCTACACGGATCGCTCCCGGATGACGCGCCTTCAAGAAGTTGACCGTCAAAGCAATTGGGTTGGAGGAGGTGAAGCCCATGGCGCCCGCCAGTGTGATCTCCTCGAACGCCGTTTGTGGCCAACTTCCGGATTGCCGACGATTCGGGAGTAATCCGAACAACCCATCTCCAATGTGCAGGGTGAGCGGAAACGACACCGTTGCTGTAAGCTATGGAGGGCCGAATCCAGAAGTGGAATCCTGGGCGGCGTTTATTTCCGATTATTTTCGGATTTCGTGGCCGGTGGCCTGAAGCCCACTGAAGGCACGCTGGGTGCCCCGCGACGTCATCCGCCAACGAGCGTAAACTTCGGCTTTGCCGAAAGCCCAGATGGAAAGGCACACATGAAACTCTTTAGACTCTCTCCCACGCGAGTATTGAGGCTCCTAGCCAGCGCAGGCGTTCTTGTGGTTTTTGGAACCTCGATTGGATCGATGTCGGCCGCCGCAGGCGATGTTCACGCCCTGTTCAACCTCGCGGACCCGGCGATTGGCCCCTTCCCGAGCAATCAGTTCACCGTCCCCGACAATAGCCAGATCACCGGCCGGCGAGTCGCCCTCCCAAAACCCGATTGCACCAGGCAGCCATCGGCTTGTGATGACATCGAAATCTTAAACACACTGGACGGGTTCAGCATGCAGCCGAGGATCGGGATCGCATTTGACGGCGCGATTGATCCGAACAGCGTTTCCAGCAAGAGTGTATTCCCTGTGGAGAATAGGGTCGGCGCGGCACCCCGGATGATCGGGATCAATGAAATTGTGTGGGATCCGCAGGGTAATATTCTATACTTCACGACGGATGAGTTACTGGCCCAAGGATCGGCCTACACGGTAATCGTCACCAAGGGGATTCTGAACACAGCCGGAAAGGCGGTGCAGGCTTCTTCGGAGTTCACGGCGCTTCTCGCCTCGGGCACCGGAGAGTATCGGGACCGGCTGCGGGAGGGAATTGACGCCGCAGTGGCGGCGGGCGCGTCGCGGGAGAGCATGGTCGTGGCAAGTGTGTTCACGACGCTAAGCGCGACAGCGATACTTGAAAAGATTCGGGATCAGATTCGAGCGGCGCCGCCGCAGTCGGCCTCTTTTGTTTCTGAAGGGAAGCGCACGGTGTATCCGCGAAGTGCTCTCGCGTCGATGACATTGCGTTATCAGACGCGCGTGTCGCCGCCGGTGTTTGCCGACTCCACGACCGCAATCAACGCGCTGGATGCCGAACCGGGAGCGGTGGGAACGCTGGCGTTCGGCTCCTATGTTTCTCCGGATTATCTTACCCGAGAAAGAGTGATCCCAGCGGTAGGAACGCTGACGGGCACGCCAGCCGTACAGGGAACCAACAAGCTGCTATTCGCCCTGGCGTTGCCCGCTGGGACGCCACCGGCGAAGGGTTGGCCGGTCGCGATTGTGGGCCACGGGAATAACCAATCGAGAGAGCTCATGTATTCGTTCAGTTCAATTCTCGCCAAACGGGGAATCGCTACTATCGCCATCAATGCACCGGGGCATGGCTACGGCCCGTTAGGCACGATGGACCTCAAGTTGACGAGCGGTGAGACGGTTACCCTGCCGAGCGGAGGGCGGGGCATGGACGTGGACGGGAACGGCACCATTGGGGCCAACGAAGGGACCCAAACGTTGGGGCGACCGTATGCGTTACTGACCTACACCGATGGGTGGCGGCAGACTGCGGCGGACCTTTTGCAATTTGTACGAGTCATTCAGTCGGGAATAGACGTGGATGGTGACGGGAAGGCGGATCTGGACAGCGGAAGCATTTACTATCTGGGCACTTCCATGGGAGGGCACTATGGGGTCATGTTCTTGACGATGGATCCTGCTATCCGAGCTGGGGCCATTACGTTTGCGGGCTATCCACGCACAGACTCGTTCCGGCTGGGTGTGGCCCGGGGCATGCAGTCGGCTTTTCTGCAACAGCGCGTTCCTTCGCTGCTGAATGTGCCGGGGATCACGCAAATCGACGGGCTGGCGGTGGCCGCGCCGTACTTCAACGAGAACAAGCCGCTGCGGGATCTTCCGCCCGTGATCAATGATGTAGCGGGAGCAATGGAGATCCAGGAAGTGTTCGCACGGCAGTTGTGGATCGGCCAACCCGGCGATCCAGGAGTCTACGCGCCGCATCTGCAGAAGAAGCCGCTGGATGGCATGAGCGAGAAATCGGTTCTGGTCCAGTTCGCGAAGGGGGACCAGACGGTGCCGGTGCCGGCAGGGATGGCGCTGGTGCGAGCGGGGGGATTGGAAAAGAACACGACGTACTTCCGGTTTGACCTGCTGTACGCGAAGACTCCCGGATTTCCGTCGCGGAACCCGCATCAGATTCATTTGCAAATCGGGTCCACGGTTGCAATGTCGGATGTGATCGCCAGAGGAATGCAGGAGCAGGTGGCGACTTTCTTTGCGAGCAACGGCACGAGGATTGTTCAGGCGGAGCCGGCGGAGTTTTTTGAAACGCCAATCAAGCTACCCCTCGCGGAAAACATCGAGTACATAACCGCGAACCCTGGTGTGCAGGCTCCGGTGGATTCGGCGAGTTTCGGCAAGGAACTGAGCCCGGGAAGCCTGTTTACAATGTTTGGGACGACCAACACCGCCAGTGTCGACCAGGGCGTGGCGTCGGGACCACTGCCAACCACGCTGGGAGGCGTCATGGTGAGCGTCAATGGACGTGCGGTACCGCTTTCCTATACCGGCAAGGGCCAGGTGAACGGCCAGATCCCCTACGAGACGGCGGCGGGTGCGGGGACGGTCCAACTCGTTACGTATGGGATTGGGGGGGCGCGACTTCCGCTCCAGGTGAGTGCGCTGGCGCCCCGGTTGTTTACCGCCGACAGGAACCGGTGCATCGCGCAGAACGAAGATGGCACCTTGAATTCGGCCAGCAATCCGGCTAAGGCGGGGCGATATGTTGGGGTGTACGTGATTGGCCTGGGGCCGGTGAACCCGTCGGTAGCGACGGGGGCGCCAGCGCGGTCCGTGCCAATGTCGCTACCGGCGGGTACCGTCACGGCTTTGATGGCCGGTCGGCGGATCACCCCCTCCTTCGCGGGAATGATTCCAGGGTATGTGGGTGTGGGGGAGGTCGACCTGCTCATTCCTGCCGACATGGCGGCGGGTGACCCAGGCTTCTCCATCACCGTGGGAACCGCGAACAGCAACACGTGTCAGATTGCGGTGGTCAAATAAAGCCTTCGCCTAAAATAGGGGGCTCCTTCAGCCTTGGATCGCTCTTATTGATCAGCGGAGGGCGTTCGAAGAAACTAAGTTCATAGCTCAAGCCAAATGGAGAGAGCCATCCACACTGGATAGCCCCTGTAGGAGCGGCCATCCGGAAGTTAACAGGCCAGAAGTCCCGTTCTGGGAAGTCACAAGGACGGATAGTCGGCATCTCGGACAGGTGCTCCGCACATATTCCGCCCGGATCGCCGACAATACACTCGAAACAAACGATTCTCGGAGCGCTGGCTTGGATTGGAGTGTCGCAGGAAGTTCTTTTTCGCCGGGTACTAAGATGCGAGCGCATATCCGAACGACCCGCAAAGGAATGCTTGTCGTGGCCCGCTCCGCGCGGGAAGTGGACGACGGTGGAGAATTCCGGCTCGAGAAATTCCAGCGCATGATCGAACAGTACAAGTACGGAGTCCACGACACATCTGCATGTGCCTTTTACCGATCAGACCCAAGGTAGTTGATCCGCGATTCCGCAGCTAACCTGCTTCACGGATTCAGATGCCTCGACAAACAGTCAAACCGTCCACAGATCAACAACACTCACATCCGGCCAAATGGTCAACTTCCCCAATCTCTGGAGTCCAATGTGAACAATAGGCGTTCGCTCAAAAACCAGATTTTTATTTCACACATTCCAAAGCACTTAATCCCATCACCCAGCCATCAGCTTCCAGCCCCATGCTAACCTCCTCCCGGTTGCGCACGTGCGTCAACTTCGAAAAACCCCGCCGGAGGTCCATCCGCATGTCACTCGAAATCAATAATCAGGCCCAGGAACCGTCTGAACCCACAACTCAAACCGAACCGATAATTCAGATCGAACAAATCCAACTCGGAACCCCAACCAATCAACCAGATCAGCCCAGGCGCAAGCGCCGCCGGCGTCGCTCTTTTTCCCAAAAAGCCGCCGATGCCTCCCGTCGCAACGGAGCCAAATCCAATGGCCCCACCACCTCTGAAGGCAAAACTCGACGCAACCGCGCCAGCCTCATCCACGGCGCCTTCTCCAGTTCCGACCTCATCCTCCCCGAAGATCAAGATCGCTACAACGCCATCTTCAACGACTACATCCAGCTCTATCGCCCTTCCTGCGACCTCGAACTCGAAATCATCGAACAGATGGTCTCCGCCTCCTGGCGCCGCCGCCGTCATTCCGCAATCGGTCAGCAATACTGGAACCAGGCCATCACCGAGCTCGCCCTCGATCCAGCCAACAAAGGCCTCTCACGCCTCGCCATCGCCACCAAGGCCCATTCAAAACTGCACTCCGAAAAGGTGAATCTAACGGCACTCGAAGTCTCGGAATATCGCGAATCGCGGCGCTTCCTCACCGCCCTCCGCAACTTGCGCGATCACGAAAAACACACTGCAAAATCGAAAATAACGATAGATCCTGGTATCGACTAACTCCAGTCCCGCCAACCACATGTAAGGTACCCTAAAACAGAATGAAACCAGTTCGCATCGGCATAATCGGCTCCGGAAACGTCGGAGCCGGCACCCTCCAAATCCTTTCAAACAATGCGGCTGAACTACAGTCCAAACTCGGCTTCCCACTCGTAATCACTGCCATCTCTAGCCGAAACATTCTCACCAAAAATGTTTCCAACATCCCCGCCAGCGCGCTCATCACCGACCGCTGGCAGGACGTCGTCCATTCCCAAGAAGTCGACATCGTCTGCGAACTCATCGGCGGCACTACCACTGCCCGCGAAATCATCCAGGCAGCCCTTCTGGCCGGCAAACCCGTAGTCACTGCCAACAAGGAACTCATGGCCCTCGAAGGTGCAAGCCTGACGAAGCTCGCCGCCTCCAGCGGAGCCACCATCCACATGGAAGCTTCAGTCGCCGGCGGCATCCCCATCCACGCCGTCCTCCGCGAAGGCATCTCCGCCGACTCCATCCAGGCCTTCTTCGGCATCCTCAACGGAACCTCCAACTACATCCTCACCGAGATCGAATCGAAATCCTCCGCCTTCAACGACGTCCTCGCCGAAGCCCAGCGCCTCGGCTATGCCGAAGCTGACCCAACCGCCGACGTCGAAGGCTACGACGCCCGCTCCAAGCTTGCCCTCCTCGCCCAGATCGCCTTCGGCCAGCATGTCAATCCAAACGACATCTACTGCGAAGGCATCCGCCGCATCACCCCCTTCGACTTCCAGTACGCGCACACCCTCGGCCACACCATCCGCCTCGTCTGCGCTGCCCGCCGCACAGACAACGGCCTCGCCCTCTCTGTCCGCCCCACCCTCATCCCCAAGTCCACCATCCTCGCCAGCGTACTTGGCGCGTACAACGCCATCTGGGTCCGCGGCGCCGCCGGCCAGGACACCTTCTACTACGGCCGCGGAGCCGGCCCCCTCCCCACCGGCGTCGCCGTCGTCTCCGACATCATGCGCGCCGCCCGCGACCTCAAAATGGGCTCAAACCAGCGCGTCTCCCCCTTCAGCTTCCAACAACTCTCCGAAGCCAAACTCGCCCCCTCAGACGACTTCACCTCCGGCTACTACCTCCGCTTCCGCGTCAAGGATTCCACCGGCATCATCGCCACCCTCGGCAAGATCCTCGCCGACAATGGCATCTCCATCGACGCCGTACTCCAACTCCCCTCCGGCGACAAGACCAACCTCCCCTTCGTCATCACCGTCGAACCAGCCCGCGAAGCCGCCATCCGCCGCGCTCTCATCGAGATGCGCGCACTTGATTTCCTCGTCGAAGAGCCCCTCGCTCTTCCTCTCGAAAAGGGTGTCTAATGCTCCCTCTGCTGCTCCTTCTCATAGCCGGCCCGCCACCCATTAGCCCGGATCTCCTCCGGGCCTTTGACCATGGCTTTAACATCGAATACGACGAAGCTCTGGCTATCTTCCGCCGCGCTGTGGCAGCAGAACCCTCAGACCCACATCGCCACAACTACATCGCCCAGACCATCCTCTACAAGGCCATGCTCAAGGCCGGCGCCCTCGAATCCGAACTCGTCTCCGGCTCCAATGCCTTCCTCCGCCGTGAACGCATGAATCCCACCGCCGAAGAACAGGCTGCCTTCGACGACTCCGTCAACACCGCCTTCGCGAAAGCAAACGCCCGCCTTCAGTCCAACCCCAAAGACGCCCACGCCCTCTACTCGCTCGCCATCACTTATGGCCTCCGGGGCAATTACAACTTCCTCGTCCGCAAGGCCTGGATCGACGCTCTCAAAGACTCAAGCGCATCCCGAAAAAACGCCCAACTCGCCATCGACGCGGACCCAACCTACATCGACGCCAAGATCATCCTCGGCCTCCATGACTACATCGTCGGCAGCCTTTCCTGGACTTACAAAATGCTCGGCTTCCTCGCCGGCATCCATGGCGATCGCGACGGTGGCATCCGTACCCTCGAAGAAGTCTCTCAACACGCTGTCAACAACCGGGGCGATGCCAAAGTCCTGCTCGGAGTCATCTACCGCCGTGAAAAACAACCGGCCAAAGCCGTCCCCCTCCTCGAAGGCCTCATCGCCGCCTACCCGCGCAATTACCTCTTCCGTCTCGAGCTCGCCCACATGTTCGCCGACCAGGGTGAACGCGAAAAATCCCTCGCCATCATGGATCAGGTCTCTGACCTCCATCGCCGCAACGCCCCCGGCTTCGGTCGTCTACAGGCAGAAAAACTCGCCTACATCAAAGGCAATCTTCTCTTCTGGTTCGACGAGTACGACAAGGCAATCCCCCAGCTCCAACTCGCCGTCAACCACCGCGAACACCTCGACCTCAACACCGCCATCATGGCCTGCCTCCGCCTCGGCCAAACCTTCGACCTGCTCAACCGCCGCAAAGAAGCCATCAACGCCTACAACGCCGGCGCAAGCCTCGCCCCATCGAGCGACCTCTCCAAAGAATGCGCACGTTACGCCGACCGCCCCTACAAAAGGAAACGAATCGAATGAACCGCCGACAGTTTCTCGCCGCCAGCGCCGCGCCTCTCATGGCGCAAAACAAGCCAGCTCAAAACATCGTCCTGATCGTCGTCGATGACCTCGGCTACAAAGACTTCAATTGCTACGGCACAGAGAAGAACCCGGTTCCCTACCCCACGCCCAACGTGAATGCAATGGCCAGGGAATCGACCCTCTTCACACGCTTCTACGCCGCCTGCCCGGTCTGCTCGCCGACCCGCGCCAGCATCCTCACCGGCAAGTACCCGACCCGCACCAGCATTACCGATTGGATCCCCGGCATGCAGCCCCCTGCCGCCGCCACTCTCGACACGCCGCAAACCAAAGAAGAACTCGCCCTCAGTGAACGCACCCTCGCCGAATACCTCAAACCCCTCGGCTACACCTCCGCCAGCATCGGCAAATGGCACCTCGGCGGCATCGGCCACTCCCCCACCGACCAGGGCTTCGACCTCAACATCGGTGGCAATCACATGGGCCAGCCCAACGCCTACATCGCCCCCTTCACCATGCCAGGGCTCAAAGACGCGCCCGATGGAACGGAACTCACCGCCTACCTGACGCAACAAGCAAATCAATGGGTCGCGAAACAAGCTGACGCAAAGAAACCCTTCTTCCTCTACCTGCCGCATTTCACTGTCCACACCCCTCTCGGCGGCACCAGAGAAGCCGTCAGCCGTTACCGTGACGAGCCCGTCATCAGCGCCACTTACGCCGCCATGGTCGAAACCGTCGACAATTCCTTAGGCTCAATCCGTCGCCAACTCGCAACCTCAGAAGTCGCCGGCGACACGCTCATCATCCTCACCTCCGACAACGGCGCTCTGCTAACTGTCCGCGGCAAAGGCAGCACCAGTCTCAATCCGCTCCGCGGCGAGAAAGGCTACCTTTACGAAGGCGGCATCCGCGTACCCCTTATCATCCACGATCCAAAAAACAAAAAGGCCGCCGTCTACGAAGACTCCGCCTGCTCAATCGATCTGCTCCCCACCATCCTCAACTGGCTGGGTCAACCGGCCCCCACCAACATCGATGGCACACCCATCTTCGGCCGCAAAGAACAGCCCGTCTACTATTGGCATTACCCCCACTACCACGGTGCTGGAAACAAACCTTCGGGTGCAGTCATCGACGGCGATTACAAACTGATCGAACACTTCGAAACCGGCAAGACTGAGCTCTACAACCTCAAAACCGACATCGGCGAAACCAGGGATCTCAGCGCCTCAGACCCCGCCCGCCGCTCCAGCCTCTACCTGCGCCTCAAGCGCTGGCGCGAACAAACCAAAGCCATCATGCCAACGCCTAAAACACAAGCGGCTTCTTCGCCACCGCTTGCAGAAAGGTCAGTGCAAATGCTCCATAGTGAAACAGCGCCAGGATAAAAACCCCTGCGCTAGCGCCAATCTCGCTCAGAAAAAACCCGCCAAGCGGCAACACCTGCAATCCATGCAGGCCAATAAAATGTGACACTCTCAGGTCCCCGGCTTGCGTGCTCCAGTTCAGCACCGGCAAGCCGGGGCCGCCGTCTTTCAGACCCACTGTATGAGCCAGGTTCTGTACGATGAAGCCGCCTTCGATGCTCGCCAGCACAGCTAACAACACGCCGAGCCTGCATCCCCAAAGCGCTCCCGCCGGCATCGGAGCCGCATTGGTCATAAACCACCAAAGCAGCACGACAAGCAGGATCGTATTGATCACGATCAAAATGCCCATTAGGGCATACACCCCGGAATTGAGCCCGGAAGTGAAATTAAAGTGGCTGCGCTCACCGCGTATCGCCTGCCCAAATACCCCAACGTTTTCGAACATCATGATGATGCTCGCGATCGTCCCCAAACTCGAACGCGCCACAATCGGCGCCTCGACATAGTTCAACAACCAGCCGAGCGTCCATAAGTAGAGGCCAGTCGACAGGAAAAACTTTGCCGGCTTCATCCAGATGTTCAAACCGAGAATTTCCCGGTGATCGAAATACATCGCAATCAAAACACAAGCAAGGAGAATGAAATGCAACAAACCAACCAGCCCGCAAGCCTCGCTGCCATCGCGGGCCCGCGCAAACCAGACCAGCGGATTCAGGCTCCAGGTTCCCATTGGTTCTTCATCACTCCACGCAGCACCAGGTACGCCACCAGTCCCACTGGCCCAATAAACCATGTCAACAACTGGCAAGGAATCAGCAACCACCTTGGGATCCCCAGCTTCATCGCATCCCGCGTTTCCCAGCCGCCAATGAACAGGTCAAAGGCCAAATAATGTATCCAACCCGCGGTAACGGCAAAGGGCTGTGTAAACAGCGTCATCAACTCCGGCAACGAGCTGAATCCCCCAACTCCGGTGCCACCCGAAAACAGCCATGCATAAACCATGCCCAAAGCCAGCGGCCACGCAATCGAACTCAGAATGTGCGTCCACTTCCAGCGTGGCATCAGAATCAACATCAGCCAGAACGGGATAACACTGGCGTTGACAATCAAGTACAAGGTATCCATCTAGTTCCTCTCGTATACGAGGCGGCCGCTCACCCAGGTCCTCACTACCTCAATTTTCTTCGTCTGTGCATCATAGCGGAACTCCACCAGATCCGCACGTTCTCCGGGGTTCAAACCACGCATGCGTCCGCCCACTCTGCCCACGCGTGCAGCATTTCCCGTCGCCATCGTCACGGCATCGCGCAAACTCAAACCTGCCATTCTCATCAGATTCGAAATTCCAACATCCATCCGCAAAGCCGAACCTGCAAGACGATTGCCCCCCCGCAAAGTCACCCTGTCTCCCGGATGCAGCGTCACGTCTACCTCGCCCAATCTGTATTCTCCCGGCTCACAACCAGCCGGCATCACCGCATCGGTAACCAGCACGCTCCGCTCCAGGCCCTTGGCGCGAAGCGCCACCTTCAAGAAGCTCGCCGGCAAATGGATGCCGTCCACTATAAAGCTCGCAGCCAGTCTGTCTTCAGCCAACTGCTCCCAGATGTAATTCGGATGCCTGGGCAGTACCGCATGAGCCCCGTTACCCAAATGCGTCGACATCGTCGCACCCGCCAACACTGCATCGCCAATCTGCTGCGCAGTCGCCTTCGTGTGGCCAATACTCACCACCACGCCCTCGCCAACAACCTGCTCGATAAACTGCGCTGCACCGTCATACTCAGGCGACAAAGTCAGCAGGCGAATGTGCCCTTCAGCGGCATCCTGCATCCGGCGCCACTCCTCGATACTCTGCTTGCGAGCCTGCAGAACCGGGTGCGCGCCCCGCGGCCCATCTTCTGCGGAAATGAATGGCCCCTCCGCATGAATCGCCTCGAAAGCATCGCCTTCCGGCAATTCGCGCTTGGCCTTCACAATATTTCTGAAAGCCCCCTGCATGTCAGCTTCCGAACCTGTGATCACAGTCGGATAGATCCGCGTCACACCCGTTGCGAACTGCACCTGGATCGATCGCGCAATTTCTTCCATCGAAGAATTCGGCGAACAGTAATCAACGCCAGCAAAACCATTCACCTGAAGATCAATAAATCCAGGAGCAATCCAGGTGTCAATTCCTTCGCGCGCCCCTACCCAATCATCGATAGCTTCTATCGCGACGCCGAACTCGACTCTCAATGGTTGACCGGAACGGTAGTCCAGCCCAAAACATTTCTGACCCATGCTGGTTTATTCACACCTTGTCCACAAGTAGCGGGCTCTAAGCCCATCAAAACACGACAAATAAAACTCGTGCAAAAACGCTTCAGCCGCACTTTTTCTCCTTGCCAGAGTCCGCGTGCGGCTGCTAAAAATGATCAGGATCGTCGCTGCTCCCCAACGCAAGCTGGAGAATCTCGGGGGAGGTGGCCAGTGAGTGTGAGGAGCAGCGATCCGATCTGTTCTCTATACGGCGACCGTTTGCGGTACCGCTGTCAGCCAGCCGAATTCATCCGGCAAGCTTCCATCCACAATCCCGAAAAACTTCGTCTGAATCTTCTCTGTAATCGGTCCACGCCGTCCCGATCCGACAGTGATGCGATCAATGCTGCGGATTGGAGTCACTTCAGCCGCAGTACCTGTGAAGAACACCTCATCGGCGATATAAAGCAATTCGCGCGGAACGCCCGATTCAACCACCGTGTATCCCAGTCCCTTGGCGAGCTTCACAATGCTGTCGCGCGTGATGCCAGGCAGCACACTGGTCGCCATGGCCGGCGTGTAGATGATGCCGTCGCGGATCACAAAGATGTTCTCGCCCGAACCTTCGCTCACGTAGCCATTCACATCGAGCGCGATGCCTTCCGAGTAGCCGTTCGTCTTCGCTTCCATGTTGATCAACTGAGAATTGTTGTAGTTTCCAGCGCTCTTGGCCAGCGCCGGCAATGTGTTCGGAGCCATGCGATTCCAACTCGATACACACACATCAACGCCTTCGGCGATCGCCTCAGGCCCCAGGTACTTGCCCCATTCCCAGCAGGCGATGTAGCACTCCGTCGGGTTCGCCATGCCGTTCACGCCAATTACGCCATATCCGCGCAAAACGATCGGGCGGAAGTAGCAGCTCTTCATCTTGTTCACCTTCACCAGTTCGATCATCGCCTCGGCAATTTGCGACTGGGTAAACTGGCTCATGTCCATTCGATAGATCTTCGCCGAATCGAACATGCGCCGCACGTGTTCCTGCAAACGAAACACAGCAGGCCCCTGCTTCGTCTCATAGCAGCGAACCCCCTCGAAGACGGCGCTTCCGTAGCTGACAACGTGGCTAAGGACGTGGATTGTTGCATCCTGCCAATTAATCAGACGTCCGTTGTGCCATATTTTTTCGGTGGGCTTCATGGGAATATTATAACTGGGACGCATATGACTATTCGAATTCTGATTGCCGCAATGCTGACCTCCGTAATGATCTACGGTCAGGCCGCTAAGCTCAAAGAGATCAAGCCCGGGATGAACTTCTTCAAGAAGGATCAAGACGTCCAGATGGGCAGAGAGTATGCCAAGGAAATTGAGCAACAGTACGAAGTCGTACCGGGCCAGCTTTCCGAATATATAAACTCCCTGGGCCAGAAGATAGCCGCTCAGCCACAGGCAGCCGGCTTCCCCTACGAGTACAAAATGATAAACGACCCCACCATCAACGCCTTCGCGCTGCCTGGTGGTCCCGTCTACATCAATTCCGGGATTCTGCTAAATGCTCAGAACGAGGCTCAGTTAGTTGGAGTCATAGCGCATGAAACCGCTCATGTAGCGCTCCGACACTCCACCAACCAGGTCAGCAAAAGCTACATAATCCAAATCCCGGCCATGCTTGCCGGCGCTTATGGCCAGTCAAGAGGTGGAATCACCGGCATGCTCTCGCAGATGGGTGTGGGCTTGGCCGCTAACGGTATTCTCATGAAATTTTCACGCGGCGCTGAACAACAGTCTGACCTTCTCGGCGCTCGCATGATGTCACAGGTAGGTTACAACCCGATTGAGATGGCTCGCTTCTTTGAAACGCTTGAGGCGAAAGCCGGCGGCAAGTCTGGCGGCATGGATTTCTTCGCTTCTCACCCTAGTCCCGGTAATCGCGTCAAGGACGTCAGCGAAGAGGTCACTTTGCTTCCGCAGCGGAACTACAATGCCGACTCAGGCCAGTTCCAGAGGATGAAGCAACTCGCTTCCAACCTGCCGGCGCCGAGGAAAAAGCCGGGTCAGCAAGGTCAGGTTCCGAATCAGCCTCCTCAGAATTCCGACGGCAGCCGCACCTGGACCGGCGACGGCTTCAGGTTGAACTACCCCGGAGCATGGCTCGGCTTGGGTGAGCCAAATTCTCCGACAGTCACCATCGCCCCTCGCGAAGGCGTCAAGCAGGAAGCTAACGGAAGCGTCCAAATCGGACTCGGTGTCATAATTGCCCACTATGAAGACGACGATGGAAATTTCAATTTCCGCAACGACACTCAAAAACTGATCGCACAAATCCAGCAGCAGAACCCCTCGATGGAAAAGACCACGCCTCGGATCAACCAGAACCAGGTGAATGGCCGGAACATTCTGGTGACTCGGCTCGTTTCAAAGTCGCCTCTCGATACCGGAAATGAGATCGACACTGTTGTAACAATGGAACATCGTGGCGGTATGATCTACATGGTTTTCATTGCTCCAGAGCGCGATATGCGGACAGTGCAGCGCGACTTCGACAACATTCTGAATTCGTTCTCGCTCCAGTAAATATGTTCCGGCGCTCACCGGCATTCGCCGCATTCTGCGTGCTGATACTCGGGCTGGGTATCGGGTCGATTGTATCGATCTTCGGCGTTGTCAACGCTTTACTGTTCACGCCGCTTCCCTACCCCAATGGGGACAAGGTTGTCCGGGTCGGCAGAAATGTCTCGGGTCCAGACTGGCAGGATTGGCACGACAAATCGAAGTCCTTCGCGGCGTTCGCCACCTTTCGGGGTGGCGAAGTTGCTGTAACCGTCAACGGCCGCGCTGCCTTCAACGAAGTCTATTGGGTCTCAAAAGAATTCTTTGATGTCTTCAAAGTTCGGCCGCAAGTCGGCCGTACACTCGATCGCAACTCCGTTCTCGTCAGTCATGCTTTTGCCCGGCAATCCAATGTTCAGCCCGGAGCCACACTCAGAATCAGCCAGCAGGTCTACACCATCTCAGGCATCCTGCCGGAATTATTTAGCTTCCCAAACAAGGCCGCTGTCTGGATGGAAGAAACCGCCGTGCATTCAAGCCTCCACCGCACCGCGTATAACTTCAAAGCCGTCGGCAGATTGAAGGTCCCTCTGAATCTGGCTCAATCAGAAATCTCCGCCGCATTGGTTCCGCTGCAACAACATGCAGCCGCGCCCTATCGCCAGACACTTTCCTTGCTGTTTGGCGCCGCTGTGCTATTGCTTCTAATCGCCTGCGCAAACGTCTCAAGTCTGATCCTTGCCCGCTCCCAAGCGCGGCTGCGCGAATTCGCGGTCCGTGCGTCGCTCGGCGCTAGTTCCAGCCGCATAATCGGTCAGGTAGTTCTAGAAGGGCTGGCGCTCGGCTTGGCCGGCGCAGGCGCTGGATTGCTGTTTTCCGCGTGGGCTCTCAGTGCGGCTTCATCGATCATTCCCGCCACCCTGGATTGGCGAGTCGCGAGCTTTGCAGTCGTCATTGCAGTTTTATCCAGTCTTCTCTTCAGCATCTACCCCGCGTGGCGCGTCTCCCGGGTGGACCTCACCGGCGCACTCCGCACTGCAGGACAAAAAGGAATGGTCGGTGGCGGCAGCGGCTGGTTCCGCCGCTCACTCGCGGCTGGGCAAGTCGCGCTTTCGCTACTCATGCTCTGCGGTTCCTTAATGCTGCTCCGGGAGATGTCCAGATTGCTGAAAGTGGACATGGGAATGGACCCGTCGAATGTGCTCGTCAGCTACACCCACATCCCTGCTGACAAGCTCGAAGATCACTTGGCGGCAACCCGCGTTTTCAGTGACTTACTGAGTGAACTTCGAGCTTCACCTCAGGTGGATTCCGCCGCAGCCATCATGGGAATGCCAACCGGAAAATACAACTCCAATGGCGGATATATGATTGCGGGCCAGCCTGTCCCCAAAGACCTCAACAAGCTGCCTCAAGCTGGATTCAGGATCAATACTCCAGGCTTCTTCTCGACACTCCGGATCCCGATCAAAAAGGGCCGCGATTTTGCCGAAAATGATTCCTTCGATCACCCGTTCGTCGCCATCGTCAACGAAACACTCGCTATACGCGCTTTCCCCAACACCGATCCGATTGGCAAGCAAATCCTGTGCGGTCTCGACAGTCCCAAACCGATGACGATTGTAGGCGTAGTCGCCGATGTACGCCATGACGGTGCTGCGAGTGAAAACAACGCCGAGTTGTACATGCCTTATCAGCAGCACCCGTACCACGCCAATGAATTGCAAATTGCGATCCGCGCACATGGCGATCCAAAACCTCTTGCCGCCCTCGTTAGCGACCTGGCAAACAAGCGAAACCCCGACATTGCGGTTAATTCCCTGACCCTGCAGTCGATGCTCGACAACAACATCCTGATGACCCGCTTCCGCACTCAACTGATAACGGCCATGGCGATCATGGCGCTGATCCTGGCCTCCGCCGGGCTCTATGGCGTGCTGGCATACCTGGTCTCGCAACGCCTGTCTGAATTTGGACTCCGCGTCGCTCTTGGCGCCGCCCGGTCTGACATCGTAAGGCTGGTCTGGCGGGAGGCCGCAATGATCCTCGGCATCGGCTTTAGCATTGGCATGGTCATGATTGTTGGCGTCGGCTGTCGCGACGCACAATCCATGCTGGTGGCAGTGGTTGTGCTGGCAACCGCCGCGTTGGCCGCATCGATCATTCCTTCCTGGGGTGCGGCAAAGGCCGACCCGCTAACTGTGCTCAGATCGGAATAGTGAATTACGACGCTATTCTTTTTGACTTCGATGGCACGCTGGTCGACAGCGAGCCCATCCACTACCAGTGCTGGCAGCTCATTCTGAAGCCATTCGGCATTGAACTGAATTGGAATGAATACTGCCGCAACTGCATCGGTGTTTCAGACCGGGCGATGATCCGGCAGTTGTCTGACGAAGTCGGCATCGACTTCGACGAGTTGTATGCGCAGTACCCACGCAAGAAGGAGTTGCTGCGGGACCGGATGCTGGCGGCCCCACCGATGACCAGCGAGGTCAGGGATTTTCTGCTGGGCTTCGAAGACTTGCCGATTGGGCTGGTGACTTCGAGCTACCGGCTGGAGGTGGAGCCGGTTCTAGATGCGCTCGAAGTGCGACATCGATTTCATTCTTCTGTGTTCGGGGATGAGGTAAAAAATCTAAAGCCGCACCCCGAACCGTATCTGCTCGCGGCAGAACGGCTCGGTGTAGTGCGGCCTTTGGTATTTGAAGACTCGGAAGCGGGCATCGCCAGTGCGACTGCGGCTGGCTTTCGAGCTATCCGGGTACCACACCCGGACCAGTTACTTCGCCTGCTTGGCGACAACTGCTGCTAGCATCTCGGCACGTAGTTTACGAATTGCCTCGCGCTTGCGAGCGAACTCTTTACGACGGCGATGAAAACGTGAGGAATCTCCTCTATTTGCGGCCATGTGTGTCTCCTCTCCCCAAGAAAGGGACTGTGTACCCAAATCGATCTTAGTGGTACCTCAAGAGTACTAAACTAAAGGTTTCCATGGAATTTGAAAAAGTATACGAGCCACAACGCTTTGAATCGCGTTGGGCCGAATGGTGGGTGGAGTCGCGTCTTTATGCGGCCGATGCGACAAGTGAAAAGGCGCCTTTCAGCCTCTGCATTCCGCCGCCAAACGTAACCGGCAACCTGCATATGGGCCACATGCTCGAGCACACAATGATCGACATGGTGGTTCGATGGCGGCGCATGAGCGGGTTGAACACGCTCTGGCTTCCGGGTACCGACCACGCCGGCATTGCCACACAAATGGTGGTGGAACGGCAGATGGCCAAAGAGGGCCTGACCAAACATGACCTCGGGCGCGAAGCGTTTGAAGAACGTGTCTGGAAGTGGAAGGCGGAATCGGGCGGCGCGATTGTCCGCCAGATGAAAACCGTTGGCGTGAGCTGCGACTGGACACGCGAGCGATTTACTCTCGATCCCGGGCTTTCGCGAGCGGTGCGGGAAGTGTTCTGCGGTCTGTACGAGCGCGGCCTCGTGTATCGCGGAGAGCGAATGGTGAACTGGTGCCCGCGCTGCGGCACGGCGCTGTCCGATCTCGAAGTGAAGCACGAAGAGACCGATGGCAGCTTGTGGCATATCAAGTATCCAGTGATTGGCACGGAAGAGTTTTTGATCGTGGCAACGACTCGTCCTGAGACAATGCTTGGCGATACAGCGGTTGCGATCAACGCAGCGGATGAGCGTTACGCGCATTTGCACGGGAAGACGGTGAAGCTGCCGTTGATGGCCCGGGAAATCCCGGTCATCCTCGACGACATGGCAGACCCGAAGTTTGGCACTGGTGTGGTGAAGGTGACCCCTTCGCATGACCCGAACGACTTCGAAGCCGGGCAGCGGCACAACCTGGCGCAGATCAAGGTCATCGGCGAGGACGCAAAGATCACAGCCAATGGCGGACCGTATGTAGGGCTTGACCGATTTGAGGCTCGCAAAAAGATCATTGAAGACCTCAAAGCGATTGGATTGCTTGAGAAAATCGAGCCTCACAAGCTGAGTGTCGGTAAGTGCGAGCGCTGCCAGACGGTAGTGGAGCCGCTGGTATCGAAGCAGTGGTTCGCGAACATGAAGCCGCTGGCTGAGAAAGCAATTGCCGCGGTTGAGGATGGCCGGACGACGATCGAGCCGGAACAAAGCAGAACTGTGTTTTTCCACTGGATGCGCAATATTCGCGACTGGTGCGTGAGCCGGCAGTTGTGGTGGGGGCACCGGATTCCGGCGTGGCACTGCGGCAATTGCAGCCAAGTGACAGTAGCTCGCGAGACTCCAACGAATTGCGTACATTGTGGCAGCGACCGACTGGTGCAAGACACGGACGTGCTGGATACCTGGTTCAGCTCCGGACTGTGGCCGTTCTCAACTCTCGGTTGGCCGGATCAGACTGCGGATCTCAAGGCTTTTTATCCGACGACGCTGATGATCATGGGCTACGAGATTCTATTCTTCTGGTGTGCGCGCATGATGATGCTCGGTATCGAGTTCATGGGAGAGGTGCCGTTCCGGCATGTGCACATCCACGGCATCGTGCGCGACGCGCAAGGCAAGAAGATGTCGAAGACTCGCGGCAACACGATCGATCCGCTTGAGATCACGGCCAAGTACGGGACAGACGCGGTGCGGATGGCGCTGTTGACTGCTTGTACGCCTGGCTCGGATATTCTCTGGACAGAGGACAAGCTGCCCAGTTCGCGTGGCTTTGCCAACAAGATCTGGAATGCATCGAGGTTCCTTTTCCTCAACATGGAGAAGGCCGAAATCACGCCACATGTTCCGGCCAGTTCCAAGGCGCAGTTCCTTGAAGAGCGGTGGATCCAGTCACGGTTGAATGCTGCGGCGAAGGCTTGCAATGAGGCGATCGAGGCGAACCGCTATCACGAAGCAGCTCAGACGATGTGGCACTTCTTCTGGGATGATTTCTGCGACTGGTACATCGAGATGATCAAGCTGCGATTCCATGACGAGGAGAATCGAGCTTCAATCTGGGCCAACCTGTTGGCTACCTACGAAAAGGCGCTGCGACTGCTGCATCCGGCAATGCCGTTTCTGACTGAAGAACTTTGGCAGAGGTTGAGAACTGAAGGAATGCCACTCAGTGTTTCTGTTGCGAGCTATCCAGTGTTTGACGCCGGACTGGTGGATGAGGCAGCAGAGCGCGAGATGGCGATTTTGCAGGAAGAGATTCGCCGCACCCGCAATGAGAAGGCTGCCAAACAGCTGGATCCGAAGCAGGAGATCGAAGGGACTCTTCGAGGCGGAGGCAAAGAGTTCGAAGTGCTGGAAGCGAATGCAGAGGTCTTCCGCCGGTTGGCGGGAGTGAAGTTGAGCTTCGAGAGCACAGGATCAAACGGCATGCAGGTTACGCTGCAGGCTCCGGCGGGGCAGGCCGATGCGCTTCGCAAGCGGCTTGAGAAGGACATCGAGCAGCTTGAAAAGGTGATCGCGAATACTCAAAGGCAGTTGGGCGATGAGAAGTTCACTGGACGGGCGCCAGCGCACATCATTGATGGTATGAAGGCGAAGCTGGTGGAATATGAAGCTCAGTTGACGAAGAACCGGGAGGCGCTGGGTGGTCTCTAACTGGGAGCATCCGGAAATCTACGACGCCGTAGAAAGGGCGCTCGCCGAGGACATCGGGACCGGTGACATTACAACTCAGTTCACGGTTCAGCCTGGCCGGAGAGCGCAGGGCAAGTTCTACGCTCGCGACGAGATGGTGCTGGCGGGTATTGAGCTCTTACCGATTGTCTATGAGTGCCGGGGAGGAGTGGATCGGCTTGAGTTTAAAGCTGGTTCTGGCGAGCGCTGCTCGGACGGGCAGTTGATTGCCGAAGTCGAAGGATTGGCAGCGACACTGCTTGAGTGCGAGCGGACGGCGCTCAATTTCATGCAACGGCTGAGCGGGGTTGCCACGCTGGCCTCGCGGTTTGCCGCAGAAGTGGCGCATACCAAATGCAAAGTGCTCGATACACGCAAGACTACGCCGGGGTTGAGGCGGCTGGAGAAGCTCGCCGCGAAGGCTGGCGGCGTGACGAATCATCGGATGGGTTTGTTCGATGCGGTTTTAATCAAGAACAATCACATCGCAGCGGCTGGCGGCGTCAAGGAAGCTCTGGTCGCGTCGTTGCATCATGGCGTTCCAGTCGAGATCGAGGTTCGGACGCGTGAGGAACTGGATGAAGCGCTTGAGAACGGAGCGACTCGCCTGCTGCTGGACAACCTGACGCCGGCAGAGGCGCGGGAGTGGATCGACTACATTGCGGGCCGGGCCAGTTGCGAGATTTCGGGCGGGGTAACGCTTGAAACCGTCCGGGCTTATGCAGAGGCGGGAGCGGATTTTGTATCGAGCGGCGCCATCACGCATTCGGCCGTATCGAAGGACCTCAATTTTCGCCTAGAGCTGTTATGAGCGAGGTCTATTGGCACGATACGCTATCTTCGACCATGACCGAGGCAGCGCGGCTGGCAGCCGAAGGGGCTCCGACGGGAACCGTGGTTGCTGCAAGCGAACAGACCGCAGGGCAAGGCCGGCAAGGACGTGAGTGGCTGAGTGCACCTGGCGATGGCCTGTATTGCACTTTTATCCTGAGGCGCGAGGTTGAGGCGTCGGATCTCCCTTCCACTACGCTGGCGTTGGGGTTGGCAGTTGTCGAAGCCTTGCAACCCATCGTTGGTGCAGGGCTTGATATCCGCTGGCCGAACGATGTTCTCTGGAGAGGCAAGAAGGTCTGCGGAATTCTGGCAAGGCTGGAATCTGGGGCAGTGTTGGCTGGCATTGGCGTGAACCTGAATCAACTGACTTTTCCGGAAGGGTTGCGGACTCCTGCCACCTCGTTGCACCTGATCAGCGGGAAGGCGCACGAGGCTCGCGACGTGCTTGCACGGCTTCAGGAGCCGATTGAGCACTTCACGAGCCTTGGCCGGGACGCGGTGTTGAGGCTGTTCTCGCAAGCGTCGAGCTATGTGAGTGGACGGCGAGTCAGAGTAGACCTGGATGGCCCTATGCTTGAGGGTGTGACCGATGGGCTGGATGAGTTTGGCTTTCTGAAAATCCGAAAGGAGAACGGGACGAGCGAGACGGTGTATGCCGGAAGCGTTCGACCTTTCGACTAGAAATGTTACTGGCAATTGATGCGGGCAATACGAATGTGACAGTGGGTGTGTTCGATGGCCCGAAACTGATCTCAAGTTGGAGGCTGCGAACCATACGTGAGCAAACGGCCGATGAATGGGGCATTAGCCTGCGCAGTTTGTTCCGGGTTGGGGAACTGGACGCACGCATTATTACTGGTGTGGCGATTTCAAGTGTGGTGCCGCCGCTCGACCGGCAGTTGGCCGAGATGGCGGAGCGTTACTTTCGATGCAAATCGTTGTTTGTGTCCGTCGATGTCGATCTTGGATTGAAGGTGGCGATTGACAACCCGCGCGAGGCGGGGGCGGACCGATTGGCAAATGCCGCGGCAGCTTTTCACAAGTACGGCGGGCCTTGCGTGGTGGTCGATCTCGGCACTGCGATCAACTTTGACATCGTGAGCGGCGACGGCGACTTTGTGGGCGGGATCATCTGCCCAGGAATCGGAATCGCCATCAGTGGCTTATTTGAAAAGGCTGCGCGATTGCCGCTGGTCGACTTTCGCGAACCCAAGCAATTGATCGGCAAGAACACGGTCGATTGCATACAAAGCGGGCTTTACTACGCGACCATTAGCTCGATTGATGGGATTCTTGAGCGACTGCTGGAGGAGCTTGGGCAAGATACAAAGATCGTGGGGACTGGCGGACAGGCCAAGTTGATGGTGAATGGTTCGAAGTATCTGAAGGTGATCGACGAAGACCTGACGCTGGATGGAGTGAGGATTATCTGGGAACGCAATGCAGCCTGAGCCGTTCAACTATTTCAATTACTACACTGAGATCGAAGAGCATTTTCAGGCGGCGCGTGGGACTGGTTTGTTTTTGCTGTCGCCTCTGGACTGGGCGCTGATTGAGACCTGGAAGGATGCTGGGATTCCACTTCAGGCGGTGCTGCGCGGCATTGACCGGGCGTTTGAAAAGTGGCATGCGAAGAAATCGAAGCTGAACAATGTCAATTCCATCGCTTACTGCTCTCAGGCGGTGATGGAGGAGGCCAAGCGGGCGGATACGCCACGCGAGGAGCGGGTAGTGGAAGCTCCGTTTGAGGCGAGCGCGCTGGTGAAGCATTTGAGTGAGGCGGCAGGCAAGCTGCCACTGGGGTTTGAAGAGATTCGGGAGGCAATCGAAGGGCTGACTGCGGGAAGCGTTGACTGGATGGACAAGCTGGAAGAGTTGGAACAGCGTTTGACCACGCTTGAGGAAAAGATGGTGGCGGTTGCGCGGAGCCGTCAAAGCGACGAACAGATGTTCGAGGTGCGCAGGCAGCTAGAGAATCAATTGAAACCGTACCGGGGGAAGATGAGTGCGGCTGAATTGATGATGATCGAAAAGAAGTTTCTGGATCAGCGGTTGCTTGAGGATTCTGGATTGCCGAGGTTGAGCCTGTTTTATCTTGGCTAGCGATTGGCATATACTATGCCAATGTTGCTTAGACTCTGTCGATTGCTCACTGTCCTCGCGATGCTCCTGGCTTGTTCCAGCAGCAGCTTCGCACAAGTTCTATATGGATCACTGACTGGCACCATTGAGGATGCCTCCAATGCCGCAGTACCGAACGCGAAGATCGAAGTTGTGAATATGGCTACGGGCGTATCGCGCCAGGCCACGAGCGATGAGCGTGGCGCATTCCAGTTCAACGATTTGCAAGCGGGCAATTACCGCGTATCGATTACTTCGGCCAACTTCAGCACTGTAAAGCAGGAGGGGATCAAGGTTGAGACGAACACGGTGAGGCGTCTAGAAGTGAAGATGCAAGTGGCGGCGGTGGCCGAGAGCATATCGATTAACGCATCCGCGTTAGCGCTTCAAACAGACAGAGCGGATGTGAACAATGTAATTACTAAATCGCAAGTTGTGAACCTGCCGTTTGGTGGTTCGCAGGGACGGAACTTTCAGAATCTATATAAGCTGTTGCCTGGTTTTTCGCCTCCGGTGGAATTGCACTCGGATGCGGGAAACCCGCAGCGAGCATTGGGCACCAACGTGAATGGGTCGTCTTATTCGAACAACAACACCCGTATTGACGGGGCAACTGTGAGTTATCCGTGGTTGCCGCATATCGTCGCCTATGTGCCTCCTGCTGAGGCGATTGAAGCGGTGAACCTGGTTTCAAATTCATTTGACGCAGAGCAAGGCATGGCGGGTGGCGCGGCGATCAACGTCAGCATCAAGTCGGGAACAAACGAATTTCATGGATCGGGCCATTGGTATCACACGAACAGTAAGGTTCAAGCCCGGAACTTTTTCTTTGCGGGCAACCAACTGCCGAAGAATCTTTTGAACCAGTTCGGCGGTACATTTGGCGGGCCGATCGTGAAGAACAAGCTTTTCTTCTTTGCGAACTGGGAACGGACGACGAGGCGCCGGTTTGCCTCAGCATTTCGGACCGTGCCGGATGCAAATTTGCGGCAGGGTGATTTCTCGGCAACCGGCACCAACATTTATGACCCTTCGACAGGGGCGATTACCGGCGTAGGACGGACAATTTTCCCGAACAACCGAATACCGAGCAGCCGGTTTGACCCGGCGTCCGTGATCATGACGGGGCTGATTCCAACAGCGAACTTGCCTGTATTCCCTTCGAACTACCAGGCGGTTGGCACTTACATTTTCAATCGTGACAACTCGGACTTCAAAGTGAACTACAACCCTACGGAGAAGGCGTCAGTATTCGCGCGCTACAGTTTTTCGCCTAGCGACATTTTTGATCCGCCCTCGCTCGAGAAGGCATTGGGCGATGCGCTGACAGGCGGTCAGCCTGGCAATGCGCCAGGGTTGACTCAGACGGCAGCAATCGGCGGAACTTACACAATTTCACCGCGCTTGTTGTTCGACGGGAACGTAGGCTTTACCCGGCAGCGGATCTCGGCGGAGAACATAGACATCGACAAGAATTACGGGCTCGACGAGTTGAAGATCCCGGGCACGAATGGAGCTGATCGTCTGCAGGGCGGCTATCCTCGCTTCAGCATCAATGGGTTCTCCTCGATTGGCAATCCCAACGTTTCCAACCCATTTTTGTTTCGCGACAACCAATACAGTGTGACAGCAAATCTCAGCTGGATTCGCGGGTCGCACTCGTTCCGGTTTGGCGGCGACTATACGTACTACACGATCAACCACTTCCAGCCGCAGGCAGCCTTCGGCCCTCGCGGTGGATTTAATTTCACTGGCGGATTGACGGTTTTAAATGCCGCGGGGGCTCCGGCTACGAATGCGTTCAACGGATTTGCGGATTTTCTGTTGGGACAAGCGTTCGGGCTGGGCAAGGATGTGCAGTTCATCAATCCGGCGGCAGTCAGGATGCCTGGCTATGGTTTTTATGCTCGGGACAATTGGAACGTAACGCGTAAGCTGACCGTGAACTACGGCATGCGATTTGAGCGCTATCCTTTTGCGACGCGTGACCACCGGGGGGGCGAACGCTATGACGCCTCAATCGATAAGGTGCTGGTGGGGGGAGTAGGTTCGACGCCAACCGATACGGGTGTCGATGTGGGTCTTGGGCAGTTGGCCCCGAGACTTGGTATCGCCTATCGCGCTAACGAAAAGACCGTGATTCGTGCTGGCTATGGGATCAGTATTGACCCGGATTCTTTCAGGAGAATGCGCGACTCCTATCCGGCCACGATTTCATCGCAATTCAGCGGAGCGACCAGCTTTCAAGCTGCTGGCACGCTGCGAACCGGGATCCCGGCAGTGGTCACCCCGGCTCTGAATCAGGGGGTGATCAATCTACCGCTGGCAGTAGGAACGACGACGTTCCCGGAGAAATTCGAGCGCGGCTACATCCAGAGTTTTAACTTCACGATTCAGCGCGAAATTGGGCTTGGGTTCAACTTGCAGGCTGGGTATGTGGCTACGCGGTCGATCCGACAGACGGCAATCATCAATATCAACTCGGCATTGGTTCCCGGAAGCGGAAATGCCGGCCGGGCGCTTGCCATCAGGTATCCAGGCCGTATTGGAGCGATCAATCTGTATACTCCATTCAACACTTCCAACTACAATTCGCTGCAGACTCAGTTGAAGCGTCAACTGGGTGCCAATGGGTTGTTTGGTCTGTCGTACACATGGTCGAAGGCGATCAGCTACAACGACAACAACGACTCGGGAGTGAGCTGGAATTCGCCTGAGCTTTGGGACCGCAATCGCGCTCTTGCTGGATTTGACCGCCCCCACAATTTGCAGGTGTACTCAGTGTATGAGCTGCCATTTGGCAAAGGTCAGAAGATGTTGAACTCTGGTGTTGGCGCCTGGGTGCTTGGCGGCTGGCAGACAAATGGTGTCATGAGCATCCTGAGCGGGAGGCCGTTCACGGTGGGGACTGCCGCGACTTCACTGAATGCCCCAGGCAATGCGCAGACGGCGGATCAAGTGCTGGCGGATGTTCAAAAACCGAAAAGCGTAGGCCCAGGTAAGAGCTGGTTTGATCCGAATGCATTTGCGCCGGTGACGGCGGCTCGTTTTGGCAACACTGGACGCAACATTTTGCGAGGGCCGGGTTCATTCCAACTGGACGCGAGTGTGTTCCGCAACTTCCAGGTGACTGAAAAGATCCGGCTGCAGTTCCGAGCTGAGTCGTTCGGCATCACCAACACTCCGCGATTTAACAACCCCGGGGCGACCGTCTCGAGCATGACTCGTAACACGGATGGGTCGATTCGGGCGTTGAATGGTTATACGGAAGTGCTGGGCGCTACAGGTGAGCGAGAGATTCGCTTTGCGCTGAAGATGTTCTTCTAAGCTCAGTTCTGTTTGGAGTCGAGGAAGCGTGCCGCAAGTTCCGGGACCGGAATGCGGCACGTTTCTGTTTTACCGAACCATTTGTAGCGATTGCGCGCGATCCAGTTGTAGATTGCGTCTCTAAGCTTGCTTGGAATTGGCAAAGTGAGAGCCAGGATGTTCCATGGGAAGCCAAGGCGCCGTGCGATGCGGATGGCGGCTGTGGATCTGGTGTGGACGCCGGCCTCATCGATCAGTACGACACTGTCGGGGATTGGCTGATCGTAATTTGCAGCGGCCAGGACGGACTGTGCGGCGGAGGTCTGAAGCGAGGCGAAGCGGAATTGGTGGTTGGGATCGTGGTCGATGATCCACTGCACAGATGAGTTACAGAGATTGCAGACGCCGTCGAACAAGATGACTGCTGGCGCGGGCATGGTTTGATTTTAGTTTACGAGGCGCAGGCCGATGGTGAATTGTTGTACGCCGAATGATTCGTAGACGTATAGCGCCTGACCCATTGAGATGTTGCGCCATTCAGCGAGCGCACCGACGTTGCGGGTGATTGGGATGCGCAGCCGCATGAGCGGTTGATAAAAGCGGCTCGGCCTGCTGCCCGACGATCGGAACAGACTGCCGCCCATAGTAAGAGTTGCGTTGCGAGGCAGCCTGAAATCGGCGGCGAGGGTGCCAGTGTGAGCGTTATCGCGGTAGCGGCTGCGTTCCAGATCGTAGTAGACGGGATTGAGATAGCTGATGTCACTGTAGATAGCCGAGCGAGTGTAGTCGGCCATCACCGAGACTACTTTACGGGTCCACTGGAGGGTGAGGTTCGCTTGTTGGTTGCGAAATTCGAGGTTGACGCCGGGGGTGGGGTTGTAGTTGTGCAGGCGGGTGAAACGGGTGTTGAATTGCCACTGGTCTGAGAGTTGGTAGCGGGCGCGCAGACGAAGCTGTTCGAAGTTTTGGAGGCTGGTGCGGAAGTAGGTTTGATCGCCGCGGCCGACCTCGGTGTCGGCATTGAATGTGAGTTTGGTAGTTGCCCGATAGATGAGGCCGCCGATGGCGGAGTTGCGGCTGAGGGCTCCTTGCTCTAGCGGGCCGCCTGGCGCCAGGGTGGCGCGACGCACTTGTGAATCTCCCCATAAGTATCGGTGACCGACGAACAGAGTGAGTTTGTTGGTTACATCGAAGAAGGCCTGAAGGCGTTGCTCGTTCTGCCTGATGATGAGGCGGTCGCTTAGATTGACGGGATTCAATTGGCGAGCGTCGAGGGTGGTCAGCAGCGATACCGAACCTGCATTGTGGGTACGTTCGATTTGCCACGTGTCGGTAATGCGCAGCTTTCGGAAAGGGCGAATTTCGAGAGTGAGTCCAGCGGCGGTGCGGGGCTGATTGGCGTAGCCGGTGGCGAGGGTCTGCTGGCCATTGACGAAGCGGAGTGTGTCGAGCCAGAGGATTGTTCCCTTTGCGGATTCGTTGAAGCGGACGTCGGATTTGGGTTGGGAGAAATAGTATTCGGCACTGAGATCAAGCCAGGAGAGGGGCGAAATCGTGATGTCAGCGCTCGAGTAGATGTGTTGGCCATTGACGTCGTAGAGGCGGGTGGCGTCAGCAAGGGTGAGTTGGCGGCCGAGGTAGGTGTTCTCGCGGTTGCCGGTGTTTGTGAGGGTATTGATTAAAGACGTGCCGTCATTGAAGGTGGCGCCCCCTTGTTCGAGGGTGGCATGCATGAGTTCCGATTCATAGCGCAGTCCACCACGCACGACTGTATAGCCGGAATCGATGCGGCTTGCCCCGGCATAGCTGTTCTCGTCAAGGACGAATGGGTTTACGCCATGACCGCGGCTGGTGTTTTGAGCGATGCCGAAGAAGGGTTGCCATCTTCGGCCGGGCAGGAGGTCCAAGTCGAGGCTCCAGAAGCGTTGGCGGGTGTCCATGGAGGACTGGCTGGTGGTGAATGCCTGTGCGCCCAGTTTGGCGAGTTGTGGGCTGGCGAAGGAGGGGAGCGCGTTGAAGTAGGCGATGTTCCGGTATTGGAAGTTCAGGCGGTAGATGGCGGATTTGTCGACATTGAGCTGGAAGGTGTTCAACGGATCGCCCCAGTTCGCGCCGTGGATACGGAATTCGTCGAGGTATTTCGAGCTTGGGGGTTTGTAGGTGGTGTGGAATTGCAGCAGCCTTGGGCCTTCGCCGAGGTTGACAACGCTGCGATAGGTGTTGAGGTTGCCGTGCTGATTGGTGATGGCGCGATAGCCCACCTCGGTCGACATTTGCACGGGATTCTCAGGTGGCTCTTGCGGCTTGGCTGGCTCTTGCGGCTTTAGCAGGCCCGTGCCGATAGCGATCAGTATCAGGTATCTCATCGGAGGAAGTCCCGATTGATATGCGAACCGTGGACCTTGGTGTGGCAGGTTGTGCAGTTGCGGTAGGCGGGCAGGCGCAGGTCATGAAAGCCGGTGGCTACCGTGCCCAGGGTTCCCGTGCGGTTGTTGGCGGCTGGAGTGTTGGAGTGGCATTCGAGGCATAGGTTGGAGACCTCAGCACGATTGAGCATACGGGGGTTGGCCGAGCCGTGACTTTCGTGGCACGAACTGCAACCTTCCATTCGGACGGGAGCGTGTTCGAAGGCGAAGGGACCTCGCTTGTCAGCGTGGCACTTGAAGCAGCCGGGTTCGGAATTGGTGGTTCTGGCGGTGGTGTTGAGCCCGAATGGGCGGGAGGAACCATGGGGATTGTGGCAATCGACGCAGGACATTGCACCCTGGGGAAGTGCGTGGGTGTGGGGGCGCTGGAACGCGGCCCAGACACTGGCGTGGCAACTGGAGCAGAGCGCGTTTACTCTTGTCTCTTTGCTGGCTGGAGAAGGTTTTGCCGGGTGGTGGATGGAATGGCAGCTTATGCAGGCGACCTGGGCCCTGGCGTGCGAACCGCTAATGCGTCCGACGTGAGTTGCCTGATTCTTGTGGCACCCGAGGCAACTGGCATCGGCTTCGCGCGGGGTGGCCTTGGAGTGGTTGAGGATGAACTTGGCTTCGGCGGCTTCTCCATGTTTGGTGCCTGGGCCGTGGCAGGATTCGCAAGACTGTCCTTTCCAACCGCGGCCTTTGTCTGTCTCGACGATGCCGTGGCGGCTCTTGAGAAATGCCTTGCCCATGTCTTCGTGACACACAAGACACGCTTCAGTTCCCGCGTAACCTTCCTTGTCTGTTCTAGCCTTCTGCGGAGCAGCAAGGGCGAGGCATGGCAGGAGGATGATCAGCGAGATGGCATGGAGCGCGGTCATATTAGCGGGCGTGGACTCTGGCTACGGAGAACTCTGCGTTTGGACCGTGGCAGACTGTGCAGCTCTCGCCGAGCGGGGCAGTGTTGATCTGAGCGTGGGCGGCGGCTTCCCTGCCAGAGTGGCAACTGAGGCAGGCGGCTGTGGTTGCGCCGGGATTTGGTAGCCAGCCACTTGGGTCAACGATGGATTGCAGGTTTGCGCGCAGCGGCAGGTTCTGAGTGTTGTTGATGTGGCAGGTGGCGCAATCGCTAGCGCTGGTTGGGAAACCGACCTTGCTGAAGTCGATTGCCACGTTGCCAAATCCGTAGAGGATGTAGGGGCGGCCTTGCTCTTTACCGGTATGAATCCGGTGGACCATGGTGGCGAAGCTGATGCTCTCGTTTGGCGCTTGTTCGGCGGGGCGACGAGCGGCATCGGTCTTGGTGGGGTTGTGGCAGACGACGCAGGCTTCGATTTGATTTCGGTTGCGGCCGTGTGCTTCAAGGCGGACGTGGCAGGCGTTGCATTTTTCGATAGCTACTACCTGACGACGGCGCTCGACCGGTTTGCCATCGACGCTGAAGTATGTGACCACGTTCTTGAGCGGATCGCGGACGGTGGTTGGAATGCGGCGGGGCCCTTCAAAGGTGTTGTTGCGGTAGCCTTCGGCGCTGATCGAGTAGGTGCCTTTTGCGTCGGCGGGAATGGTTCGGGCAAATCTGTGGGTGGCTGATCCGCTGGGCGAGAGAGGGTCAGTGCGCGAGGCTTCAGACCAATAGGCGGTGTAGTCCGTTGCTGGGCCGGCGAGGATGAGAGACAGGCTGGTCATGTCGGACGGTGCCAGGATTTTGCCTTCGGAATCTTTGAGGCGATAGGTGACGATCGGGTTCTGGCCGGGAGCGGTGTCGCGGACTTCGAGCAGCTCGATAGTTTGACCTTTGAGGTTTTTAGAGAACTCCGGGACGGTGTGGGCACCTTTGACGGAGATGTCCCATTCGCGTTCGCCTTCAGGACGGTGGCAAGTGGAGCAACGGGTGTCGTCTTCCTGTGCAATATGGTTTGTACCTGCTTTGAAGTCGATGTTGTCGTGGCAGGAGCCGCAGGCGGCCCTGGTTGGTTCGTACATTGCGGTGGCCTGGGTGGCGGCGTTCGCGCCTTGTTGTGTGTGGCACGATTCGCAATTGCGGACTGTGGGCGGGAAGCCGATGTCGCTGTAGTCGTGGACCGATTGTGCATTACCGATGATCCGGTATCTGGTTCCGGCCTTTACGCTGGGCAGGTCTTTGCCCATGTGGATACGGTGGGTCATCACCGTCATGTCGACTGTGTTGCCCGTGTCGGGGTCGGTGGTCTGAGGCGTGTGGCAGAGTACGCAGAGTTCGAGACCTCGCCTGGAGCCGCCGTGGGCCGATACAGTAACGTGGCAGGTGTTGCAAGTGGCGGTCTTGATGACTTCGCGCACTTGAGTGACTTCACCGCCTGCGGGAACGAAATTGAATGTGGCGCTGGCGAAGTTAGTGCCGAGATCGAAGGCGGTGAGGTTTCGGCTGGAGTAAGCGCCGATGGTGTGGGTGGCGGTGCGGTCGATTGTGGAGGGGGCGCGTGTGCCGAAGGTGTAAGTGTATTCGCCGTCTTCAGCTTCTTTGGTCCATGTGCCGCCCGTGTCGGCGGAAGCCTGCGTTGCGGCGACTCTTGTGATGGGACTCGTTTGAGTGCGGGTTGTATAAGAGGTGTAAGTTGACTTGTCTTTGGGTAGAGTGGCAGCCACGAAGCTGATGTTGACTGGGCCTGGCGTGTAGACGCCCAGACGGTCGAGGCCCACTCCCAGTGGATCGGTAATTCTGATGCGGGCGGCCATACGTCCGTCCGGGTTGACGACTGCGGCGAGGATCTTTAGCTCAAGACCAGGCCTGACAAAGTTGATCGTGTTTTCGTCTGCGTAGAACGCTTTTTCGAGCGCGCTGTAGGTTTGCTTGCCGACGCCGCTGCCGATCGTGGCGGCCGCTAGAAAGATTGCGAGAATCGATAAGCGCCATCTGTAGGTTTTGATCCCTTTGAGCATTTCAGCCTCCCAGTTCCTGTAGAGCTTTCATATTTTTTTCTTCGACGCCAATTACTTTGTGACAGGCGTCGCAATCTTGAGTTATCGCCTTGCCGGGAGTAGTCGACTTCAGTTCGTCTCCGTGGCAGCGGAAGCAGCCGGGAGAATCTGTATGGCCAATGTGTTGCGGGTAGGAGCCCCACTTGACGTTCATTGCTGGAAAGATGTTCCGCTCGTAGAGAGCTACGAGCTGCTGGCTGGCGGTTTGCAGTTCGGCTTGATGGGCTGTATAGAGGGCTGGCTGATTCTTCTGGTAATAGGCCAGTAGCTTTGCCGGAATCGCGGACTGCGCGGAACCCTGAGCATAGTCACCTTTGAGGACTTCGAGAGAGGCTTTGCGGAATAGAGGGAGCGAGGCGGGGAGCTGGCCGGCGGCCATCATTCTGTCGACAGCGCGTTCCGGATTGACAAATTCGTGAGCGGGCCGATTGTGGCAATCCAGGCAATCCATCTTACGGCTGAAGACGGATTTCACCTTGCCGGAGGTGTAGTTTGCTGCCGCGAAGCTTTCGATCTGTGCGCCTTTGGAAACTCTCAGGGCGAGGATTTTTTCTCGCTTGATGTCGGCGGCTTCGTAATCGATGCGCAGACCGCGGCCCATGTGGGCTCCATGGATGCCTTTGCCTTCCGCACCGCCGAGTTTCATTAGAAGCGCGGTATCGAGCTTTTCGCCATTGTCGTCAAACTGAGTACGGCGCCAGAGTTTATTGCCGTAGTCGTGGTTGCGCGAGTGGCAATTTTCGCAGGTCTCTTCGGCAGGCTTGAGGGCGTAAGGTGGGGATGGGATCGGGCGGCTGTATTCGCCGGTGAGGATCAGGAATAGTTGTCGCGTGCCGTTGAGTTTTGCCCGGATGGCATTGCCAGCGCCTTCGCCAATGTGGCATTCGACGCATTTTACCTGGGCATGGGATCCGGCCTGAAAAGCCATGTGCTCTGGCTGCATGACGTGGCAGGCGGTACCGCAGAAGTTGTTGCTCTCCATGTAGTGCACGGTTTGGAACGTGAGTGCGCCACCGACGACGAGATTTACGAAGGTGGCTGCGGAGACGAACAGGAGGAAGCGGCGGACCTTGGGGTTGGATAACTCGATGGTCTGCGGCAGATGGAGGTGGTGGTCAGGAGCCTCTTTCTTGCGCTGGAGGCTGATTCCGACGGGTACGAGGATAAGACCCGCAAAAAATGCCGCGGGGAGGGCGACGAACTGGAGGATCCCGATATAGCCTGAGGCGGCGCTTGCTCCGGTAAGGAAGATCCAGAGGACCATCGCGGTCAAGATCAGGAACAGGCCGGAGCGACTGATCCAATTGTCGGTTAAGTAAAGGAGCGGTAGTACCCAGCGTCGAGTGAGTTTCCCCATTTGATCCGCCTACTGTTTGAGGGTTCTTACAAAGGCGAGGATGTTAGAGATATCCTTCTCAACGGCTGGCATTCCCTTCATTTTGCCAACGCCTTCGATTGTTTCCTTTTTGAGCGCTGCGTCGGATTTGGCCTGAACTTCCTTGGAACCGAGGTGCTTCATTTCGACCTTGAGCATCTTGGCAATAGCGGCATTGGGGGTGCCGTCTGCGCCGTGGCACTTCTTGCAAGCGGCGTCGTAGGCGGTCTTGCCTGCGGCTACATCCGCGGATTGAATCGTCATTGCAGCGCCAAGGGCTAGTGAAAGGAGCATGATTCGAGTGTTCATCGTGGTGGATGTGTAAGCAGGTCGAGGGCCGTTGCGTTGAGTTGTTCGTTATTCAGGGTTGGGTCGAGATTGGTTGAGCGATATGACCCAAGCATTGAGGAGTTTGGCGCAGAGGGCGCTCAGTGAGGATTCGGGATCGAGTCGACGATCACGGAATCAGTTCGGCCCAAGCGATAAATTCTTTGGCGGTCCTTTCTTTCAGCGCCTGGAGGCAGCGCAGAGCGCGTTCTCGATCCTCGTCTCTCCATCGACACCTGTGAGGTTGGCTCGCCTAGCCAGACGAGGGTAGGTAAGATTCATGGGTTCGACTAGCAACGCGGCGGCTGTGGCTTCATCAACAAATTGCTCTTGTGCGCCGAGCAAGGTGCAACCCAGCATATTCATATAGAATCGGGGCGGCGGAGCAGATCGTATTCGAACTCCGCGATACCTCCCGCAGGAGCGCACCCTATGACTACTACCCTCGAGACATCACTCGGCGGCATGCCGATCCAACTGAAGCGACGATACGAGAATTACATTGCCGGCGAATGGATGAGCCCGCTGTCGCAAAGCTATTTTGAGAACATTTCGCCGATTACCGGCAAGGTGCTTTGCGAGATTCCGCGATCGAATGCAGCCGATATCGACCGGGCACTCGACGCGGCGCACGCAGCACGCCGCCAATGGGGCAAGACTTCGGCCACTGAGCGCGCGAATATCCTGAACAAGATTGCCGACCGGATGGAACAGAACCTTGAGCTGCTGGCTACGGTTGAGACCTGGGACAACGGAAAGCCGATCCGGGAGACGATGGCGGCGGACATTCCGCTGGCGATCGACCATTTTCGTTATTTCGCAGGAGTGATTCGCGCGCAGGAAGGGTCCATCTCGGAGATCGATTCGAATACGGTGGCTTATCACTATCACGAGCCGCTTGGCGTAGTGGGGCAGATTATCCCGTGGAATTTTCCGATTTTGATGGCGACATGGAAGCTGGCTCCGGCACTGGCCGCCGGGAATTGCATTGTGCTGAAGCCGGCGGAACAGACGCCTCTCAGCATCCTGATCTGGCTTGAAGTGATTGGCGACCTGCTGCCTCCAGGGGTGTTGAATGTTGTGAATGGCTTTGGACTTGAGGCGGGCAAGCCGCTGGCGTCGAGTTCGCGGATTGCGAAGATTGCCTTCACGGGTGAGACTACTACGGGGCGGCTGATCATGCAGTATGCGTCGCAGAACCTGATCCCGGTGACGCTTGAGCTGGGCGGGAAGAGCCCAAACATTTTCTTTGAGGATGTTTTGGCCAAGGATGACGCATTTCTCGATAAGGCGATCGAAGGGTTTGTGCTATTTGCGCTGAACCAGGGCGAAGTTTGTACTTGTCCTTCGCGGGCGTTGATCCAGGAGTCGATCTATGACCGGTTCATGGAAAAGGTGCTTCCGCGGGTGAAGGCGATTCGTCAGGGCAATCCGCTTTCGAGCAATACGATGCTGGGCGCGCAGGCGTCGAGCGAACAGCTTGAGAAGATTCTTTCTTACATCGATATCGGGGAGAAGGAGGGTGCTGAGCTCTTGACTGGCGGGGCGCGCGCTGTGTTTGAAGGTGAGCTTGCCGGGGGCTACTATGTGCAGCCTACTGTGTTCAAGGGTCACAACAAGATGCGTATCTTCCAGGAAGAGATCTTTGGGCCCGTGGTCAGTGTGACGACATTCAAGGACGAAGAGGAAGCGTTGCATCTGGCCAACGACACGCTGTATGGACTTGGCGCCGGAGTCTGGACCCGGGATATGAATCGCGCTTATCACTTTGGGCGGGAGATTCAAGCTGGCCGCGTCTGGACGAACTGTTATCACCTCTATCCGGCTCATGCCGCGTTTGGCGGATACAAGCAATCGGGCATGGGCCGCGAGAATCACTCGATGATGCTGAATCACTACCAGCAAACCAAGAACCAGCTTGTGAGTTATAGCCCGAATGCGCTTGGGTTTTTCTAAATCATGAGCACACCGATTCAAGTGTTGGCCACGGAATCGGCGCTCGAGCTGATCGAGAAGCTGAAGTCGAGGCACGGCGCGTTGATGTTTCACCAATCGGGGGGCTGCTGCGATGGCAGCTCTCCGATGTGCTTCGAGCTTGGAGAAGTGATGATTGGGGATAGCGATGTGCAGCTTGGTGAGATTGGCGGAGCGCCGTTTTATATGAGCAAAAGCCAATTTGAATACTGGAAGCATACGCAGTTGACGATTGATGTGGTTCCGGGTAGAGGCGGGATGTTTTCGCTGGAGGGGCCGGAGGGGGTTCGGTTTCTGACGCGCTCGCGGATGTTTACCGATGATGAATATGCAGTGCTTGAGTCCGCGGGCCGCGTTTAGGCGACGTTTAGGAGGCTTGCACCATTCTTGCGCGAACGATAAAGTTAAGGCGACACGCCTTTTTACATGCTTACTCAAGTTCTATTTCAGCTTTACCTGGCCGCCGCGCCCCTGCCGGACGCGCAATTGGATCGACAGTTTCAAGATTCCGTGAAGCCGTTCCTTTCCGCGCATTGCGTTTCCTGCCATAGCGGGAAGGCTCCGGCAGCGCAGCTTAATTTGCAGAACTACTCGAACTTGAAAGAGGTTGTGAAGGACCATCCGCATTGGGCGCTGGTTGCGGAGAGGTTAAAGGCGGGCGATATGCCTCCGAAGCCGCTTCCCCGCCCGAAGGCTGTTGCGAATCAGCAGATCATCGAGTGGATTCACGCGATGCGGATGAGCGAGGCTCGCAAGACCGCAGGCGACCCGGGAATTGTGCTGGCACGCCGATTGAGCAATGCGGAATACAGCTACGCGATCCAGGACTTGACCGGGGTCGATATCCAGCCCACGCGGGAGTTTCCAGTGGACCCGGCGAATCCTGAGGGGTTCGACAATACGGGTGAGTCGCTGGCGATGTCGCCGGCGCTTTTGAACAAGTATTTGCAGGCTGCGCGGGAAGTAGCGAATCATATGGTGCTGTCGCCGACTCGCATCGATTTCGCGCCGCACCCGATGCTGGTCGAGACGGATCGGGAGAAGTATGCGATCCAGCGCATCGTTAATTTTTATTTGCGACAACCGACTGACTATGCGGATTATTTTGCGGCGGCGTGGCGGTATAAGTACCGGGTGGTTCTCGGCAAGCCGGCGGCCACGCTCGCGTCCACGGCAAAGGACGCGAAAGTCAGCCCCAAGTATTTTCCGTTGGTCTGGCAGGCGCTTGAGGGAGTGCGGGAAGAAGTGGGTCCGCTGGCGAAGTTGCAGACTATGTGGCAGGCAGTCCCGGTTGCGCGGCGCGGGGACAAGGAAACTCCGAAGTACCATTTGCGGGAAATGCGCGATTATGTCGTCTATCAGCGTGGCTTGTCGACCAAGCATTACACGGCTCCGACGCTCTCGGGGCTGAGTACAACTTCGCAACCCTTGATGAACTGGAAACTGAATCAGTTTGCGAATCATCGCCGTGAGTTTGACAAAGAGGCGCTGATGGAAACGGGCGCGCCTTTGCCCGATATCCCTGTGATGCCGGCGAAAGGCGATGGTTTTTTTACGCGAAGCAGAAACGATACGGTGGCGCTGCAGGCATTGGCGAAGGTGATCAAGGCGCGTCTATCGGATCCAGAGGCATTGACGATCCCGGCAGGACAGATGGCGCGCTATAAGGCCGCTTATGCGAAGTTTGCGAATGTATTTCCGGATGCGTTTTACATCAGCGAGAGAGGAAGGTTCTTTCCCGATGACACACAGGACAAGGGCCGGTTGTTGAGTGCGGGCTTCCACAATGTCATGGGGTATTTCCGCGACGATCTGCCGTTGCGGGAGATGATTCTCAGCGCTAAGGAGACCGTAGAACTGAATCAGTTGTGGCGCGAGTTTGATTACATTGCGAACCATACGATCCGCACCTATGACCAGTACTACTTCAACCAGAGTGGCGAGATTTTGGGCAATGGCCGGGAATCGGGAAGTGTTCGGCCGACCGACAAGCCTGTGACTGCGCCATCGATCATTTTCGGCTTGCGCGATCAGTACCTTGCCAAGGCTCAGAAGGACCCCAATCCACATCCAGATGCTATCCCTGCAATCAATGCGCACTATGAGCGAGTGAACAATGAGATCCGGGCAGTTGAAAAGGATCGCGTGGAATCCGAACCTTTGCACTTGAGGGCGCTTGTCGAGTTTGCAGGGCGCGCGTATCGCCGTCCGCTCAGCCCCGCCGAGAGCACTAGCCTGATCGGCTACTACAGGGAGATGCGCGAGCAGAGTGGGCTGACGCATGAGGAAGCAGTGCGGGATTCGATCGTTGGCATTCTGATGTCGCCCGATTTTTGCTACCGGATCGATCTGTTGGACAATCCGGTCACGAAGGCTCCGGCACAGGCGATTCCCGCCTATTCGCTTGCCAGCCGGCTGAGTTTCTTTTTGTGGGCGAGCCCGCCGGACAATCAGCTTCTGGACCGTGCGGCATCGGGGCTGTTACGGCAGCCGAATGTATTGCTGGCTGAAGTGAAGCGCATGTTGAAAGATGATCGAGCCCGGCGGTTTACGACTGAGTTTGCTGGCAACTGGCTCGACTTCCGCCGCTTTGAAGAACACAACGCGGTGGACCGGGAGCGCTTCGATACTTTTGACAACGATCTGAGACAGGCGATGTTTGAAGAGCCGATCCGGTTTATTGAGGATTTAATCCGCAATGATCGTTCGGTGCTGGAACTGATCTACGGCAAGCATACGTTTGTCAATCCGCCGCTGGCACGGCATTATGGAATGCCCGAGTTCAATGGGCCTAATAGCCATTGGGTGCGTGTCGATGATGCGTCGAAGTATGGCCGGGGAGGTTTGTTGCCAATGTCGGTGTTCCTGACTCGGAATGCGCCTGGGTTGCGCACCAGCCCGGTCAAGCGTGGATATTGGGTTGCGAGGCGAGTGCTCGGAGAACGGATTCCACCTCCGCCCGCGGTTGTGCCGGAATTGCCCAGCGATGAATCGAAGGCGGATTTGCCATTGCGCCAGATGTTGGCCAAGCATCGGGAGAATCCGGCTTGTGCGGGTTGTCATGCGCGGTTTGACTCATTGGGGCTTGTGTTTGAGAACTACGGGCCGGTTGGGGAGTCGAGAACGCATGATCTAGGCGGGCGGCCTGTCGATACGAATGCTTCTTTCCCGGACGGCAGCGTGGGCTCCGGCCTCGAAGGGGTACAGAAATATATACGTGACAAGCGGGAAAAGGATTTTGTCGATAACCTTTGCCGCAAACTTCTCGCCTATGCATTAGGGCGTTCGCTAATGCTGTCGGATGAAATTACAATAGATCGCATGCGGACACGGTTGGCCGCAAACCAAAACCGGTTTGCGCCGCTGGTGGAAACCATCGTGTTGAGCCCTCAGTTCCTGTCGAAACGTGGAGGTAGTTAGAATGTCGTCCAATCGGATTCCCCGTCGAGCGGTATTGCGCGGTGCAGGTGTCACCATGGCGCTGCCGTGGCTGCCTTCGTTGCAGGCCAATGAGTCCTCGCCGTTCCCCAAGCGCTTTGGCGTGCTGTTCATGGGTACCGGCATCAATGAGGAACATTGGAATGCAAGCGGCCAGGGTGCCGACATGAAGCTGAGCAAGACGCTGTCGGTGCTGGAGCCGATCAAGCACAAGATCAATGTCATTGATGGGCTTTTCCTGAAAATGGCCATGGGCCAAGGCATCCACCCAGCTCAGACGGGCAGCCTGCTGTCGGGCGCAAACATCCATCGCGGTCCGATTATTCACGCCGGGACTACGATCGATCAGGTGATTGCTAACCGGGTGGGACAAGACACAGCGCAGCAGTCGCTGGTGTTGGCTTGTGAGCAGCCGATGACGGGTTACCACGAGACGAATTTCTCGATGGCTTACAGTTCTCACATTTCATGGCAGAGTGCGGATTCGCCGGTGCCGAACGAAGTGTATCCGTCGCTGGCTTGGGACAGCCTTTTTGAGAACCGTGGCAGTCTGCGCAACCTGAGTATTTTGGACCGGGTGAAGGATCGGGCATCGGCCCTGACTACCAAGATCAGTTCGTCGGACAAGACGAAGCTGGATGAGTATCTGACTAGCGTGCGCGAAGTGGAGCGTCGCATCGAGAGGACTCGGAGCACGAAGGCTCTCGCCGATGACGAGGCGAAGACCAAGAACAAGCCGACCTGGTCGATGGATCGCCCGGCGAATGGCCTGCCTGAGGATTTGCGCGAGCACGCCAAGCTGATGTGCGACATCATTGCGATCGCGTTCCAGACGGATAAGACTCGTGTGGCGACTCTTGTGTTGGCCCGCGATTTGTCCGCGCTTTACTATCCGTTCCTCAGCGTGAAAGAAGGACACCATTCGGCTTCGCACGATAATTTGTCCGATGGTTATGAGCGGATCACGCGCTTCCATCTGAGCCAACTCGCTTATCTTGCCGGGAAACTGGATGCTATGCCTGAGGGCGATGGCACGGTGCTGGACAATTCTTGCCTGATGTTCCTGAACAATCTGTGGTCTGGCAGCAAGCACGACAACTCGCGTTTGCCATTAGTGCTGGCTGGCGGATTGGGCGGGACTCTGAAGACTGGCCGCACGCTGAATTATTTGAAGGCGGGCGATGAGAACCGAAAGCTTTGCAGCCTTTATCTCTCGCTCATGGATCGCATGGGTGTAGAGCTGAAGCAATTCGGCGACGCTTCCGCCCGGCTCGAGAACCTCTAATTTTTTAGACGGTTTTCCCACCACACTACATTTTTTGAATTCTGTCCGGCGACGAGGACATCGAGATCTCCGTCGCCGTCCATATCCACCAGGCGTATGTCGTACGCGGCCTGATCCTCATGAATGATGCGCTTGGTGAAGTTTCCTTTGCCGTCATTCTCAAACCAAGCCACGGCGTAGGAGTCTTTGGCGCACGTGACGGCGTCGATGTCGCCATCGCCGTCCAGGTCGCCGGTTGCCAAGGAGTGCGGCCCCTGTAGGGAGGCGTCGATCTGGTGTTTGTTGAACGTGGGGCCTTCGAACCAGAGCAAGCCGACGCCGTGACCGCGCGAGGCGATGACGTCCATTTTGCCGTCGCCATTCAGATCCGCAACGAGTGGGTTGGTTGCACCGTCTTCGCCACTGGCGAGCAGATGTTTCTTCCAGATTCCGCCGCTGCGAGGTTGTTCCCACCAGGCGAACCATTCGCCGTCTTTGCCGACTTTGGCAGCACTGACGATATCAACGAGGCCGTCGCCATTGAGGTCTCCGGCGCCGTGGTAGTGGCTGAGGCCCGGCGCGTCACCGGAGGCGAAGACATTGCGCTGCCATTTGTTTCCCTTTTCGAGCGCCTTTAGCCAGACGATTGAATTGGCGAATTTGCCTTTCGGCTGGCCGCTATTGGCGATCAGGTCGGGCTTGCCGTCGCGATCGACGTCATGGACGTGCAGGCCGTGGACACCGTCGATTGCGTCGTCGATGAGATGGTACTTCCAGGGTTGTTCGAGCGGCTTGGCGGGTTGCTCTAACCAGAAGACGAGGCCAGGCGAATAGCGAGCGCCTATGAAGTCCTCGTCGCCGTCACCATCGACATCCATCACCGCGGAATGAATCAGTGAAACGCCATCGTGGAGCAATTTACCATTGCCATAGAGAAGCGTTTTTTCGCCCAGGTTCGTAATGACCGCGCGGGGCCCGTTCTTGAGTTGAATTCCAACTGCGGTGAAGGCGCGTTCGCCGGTTGAGACGCCGTGGCGCACCCAGCGAGGCTTCCATTCATTCCAGTAGATGCGCACGTTTTGTGTGGCTCGGCCGCAGGCAATCAATTCCGGCTTGCCGTCTCCGTTGAGGTCGCCGATTACGAGGTCTTCGGGGGACATTCCGCTTTCGTCGACGCGGGCGGTGCGCTCCCACTTCCCTTCTCCGTTGCGTTTGAGGATTGCGAGGCCCGTATCTTTGCCGCGGAAGCCGACGGCGAGTTCGTCGCTGCCATCGCCATCGAAGTCAGCCCAGCCGAGTGCGTGGCCGCCGTAGACGGTTGTGTCGCGCAAGGCTTTGGGCCAGAGGGCACCTGGATCGCTATGCCATTTTTCTGGAGGTGGGGCACCTTGAGGGTTCAGCTTTGGCCGGGGTTCTTCATAGATAGTCAGGGTGTCACCGTGGAACGCTTCAATGGTTGCGGCGACCCTGTACCTGTTGACGCGGCCCACCACGACCTCGCCTGGTTGGCCTTCACCAGTGAGGACGCGCAGCCAATCCCCGTTCTTCTGCCGGGTGAGGGTTTCGACACCGCGCTTGGAGGCCATTACGATGTCGAGCACGCCGTCATCGTTCATGTCTTCGAGAAAGAGGTTGTGGGCGAGTTCGAGATTGTCCGCGGCGACTTCGACCTTCCAGTCCGGCAACTGGTAGACGAGGGCCTTGCCTTCGAGGGGCATGACCACGAGATCTTTCTTTCCGTCGCCCGTGACGTCACCCCATTGGATGCGGTGTGCGCCGGGCACCTTGGCGATGTCGTGGAGTTTCCATTGGCCGCCGGGCAGTTGTTCGAGCCAGTGCATGGAGCCCTTCACGGCGCGGTCTCTTGGTTGCCATTCAGCGGCCAAGGCAAAATCGAGGAGCCCGTCGCCATTGATGTCATGGCCGGCGATTGAGACGTGATCCATGGGCGCGATTTTTTCGCTGATGACATGCGGCTGCCAGGTTGGGTTTTGATACCAGATCACTTTGCCGCCGGTAATTGCGACGATGTCCTGCTTGCCATCGGCATTGACGTCGGCCAGACGGACGGCGTAAACAACGCCCAGACCCGAGCCGATCTCAGCCATGCGAAATTGCGCCATTAACGCGGTGGCGATGAGCCCACAAATCAAGGTTCGAAACATGCAGCGATTCTATCGAAATTGACCTGCAATAATGAAGTCGTGTCCAAGGTAAAAGATCTGGAATCGCAACTGGATCGGGCGCAACAGCAGTTGCGTCTGTTTCAGAAAATTAGCCGACTGATGGTGAAGGAATTGAGCCTCAAACAGGTTTTGGCCGCCATCAATGCACTTGTGGTGGAATTCATGCGTGGGGATTCCTGTTTGCTCTATCTGATCGATAAAGGCGAATTGCTATTGTGCTCTTCGAATAATCCATCCCCTGGAACGCTTGGTAGTTTGAGACTGCGTATCGATGAAGGTTTGACGGGGTGGGTGGCGCGTGAACGGAGGCTGGTGGCGATCAGCAAGGAAGCCTATCTTGATCCGCGATTCAAGACATTCGCCGAGTTGCCGGAAGATCAGTACGATGCGTTTTTGTCGGCGCCAATCATTTCGCGCAACAAGGTGGTGGGCGTCATTAACGTCCAGCACAGAAGGCCCCATATTTTTAGCGGGGAAGAGATGGAGACGCTGACGACAGTGGGTGAGCAAGTTGGTGTTTTGCTCACACTGGCCAGGCTTGATGCAAAGACTTCCGAAGAAGAAGTGGGCAGCATGATGAGCGTTCTTGCATAGGTATGATTAGCCGTCGTAGTCTGATTGGCAGCTTTCCGTTGCTCGCAGTCGCGCAACAGCGTAAGTTCGCGCGCAACTTCTTTTATATCGATCCTCAGAAGAAGTTGATCCTCGTTGATTTTGCGTTTGGGTCTGACCGCCGTGGCTGGGCTCTAGGCGGGATTCTCGACGAGGGCCGCGCCAAGGGCGCGATGCTGTCCACACAAGATGGGGGCAAGACGTGGCAACAGACCGAATTGCGGTTCATTCCGAATTCGCTGTTTGTGCTTGATGATTCCGCGTTGTGGGCTGTGAGCGATCGCGGGGAGATCTGGTCAAGTGCTGAAGGTGGAAGAGACTGGAAGAAACTTACGCGCAAAGAGAATGCGCTGCGGGTTTTCTTTATCGATAACCTGAAGGGCTTTCTGGTGGGGCGAAAGAAGACGCTGATGCAGACCGACGATGGCGGCAAGAACTGGCGTCATGTGGCTGTGGCTGCTCAAGTGGCGGGGGATGCGGAATCATTCACTTACCACACGGTGAATTTCTGGAATGGCAAGTTGGGACTGGTGACTGGCGGGGTAGAGCCGGAAGAGCGTTTGCGCCGGCGGCGGCGCGTGGAATTGCCCGACTGGATGGAGCCTGAAATTGCGTCCTACCGGAACATGACTCCGCATGTGATGGTCAGCCTTGAAACGCGCGATGCTGGTGCAACGTGGACCAAGCAAGAGGCGTCGGGCTTTGGTCAAGTTCATAGGGCCACGATCGGCTCAGATGGTGTCGGGCTCACGCTGATCAAGTTCAACAAGAGCTTCGATTATGGCGGAGAGCTCTATTCGTTTTCGTTGAACGGCGCGCGGAAGAGCCAGCGGATTATGCGTCCGAAGGATCTGGAACTCCAGGATGTTTTGTACATTCCGGGAGATGGGACTTATCTTGCCTGCACCGAGCGTCTGGGCATCTTGCCAGTACCCACGAAGGTTCGAATCAAGCATTCCAAGGATTTGACAAACTGGACCGACATCGCCGTGGACTACCGTGCGGCTGCACAAAAAGTTGTGCTTTCCGCCACGCCTTCCGGGAAGGTATTCGCGGCGCTCGATCAAGGAACTATACTGGCTCTTCAGTAGCCATGTGGACTCGTAGAAACTTTCTCGCCTCCTCTTTTGCTTTTGCCGCGAAGCGTCCGAATATTGTGCTGATCTTGACCGACGATCAAGGATATGGCGACTTTTCCTTGCGCCGGAATCCAATTCTCAAGACGCCTCATTTGGACAGACTGGCAGGCGAGAGCGTTGAATTCACACGTTTCTCCGTTTCACCCGTTTGCGCTCCGACACGCGCAGCGCTGATGACGGGAAGGTATCCGATGCGCACCGGTGTGCATGGGGTAACCAAGGGCCGGGAGACGATGCGCAAGGGCGAAATTACACTGGCTGAATGCTTGAAGCCGGCTGGGTACCGGACGTCGCTGGCCGGCAAGTGGCATCTGGGCGAGAACTATCCTTATGTGCCGCACGCGCGGGGGTTCGACGAGTTTACCGGCTTTCGAACGGGCCATTGGAATTGGTACTTCGATTCCCCTGTTGAGCGGAATGGCAAGCCGGACCGGTTCAAGGGATATATTGCTGATGCTCTCACCGATGAAGGCATCCGATTTATAAAACGGCCCTCTAGTGATCCCTACTTTTTGTACCTCGCCTACAACACGCCGCATGCGCCCTATCAGGTTCCAGATTCGTACTTCAACAAGTTTGCGGGACAAGGATTGAGCGTTGAAAACCAGTCCATTTATGGCATGGTTTCGAACCTGGATGACAATATTGGCCGGTTGCTCGCGAACGTCGATGACAACACGATAGTCATGTTCCTTTGCGATAACGGACCTCAGACAGATAGGTTCAATGCCGGCTTGCGTGGGCGTAAAGGCAGCGTTTATGAGGGTGGGACCCGGAGTCCTTTGTACGTGCGTTATCCCGCCAAGTTGAAGGGCGGAAGGCAGATCTCTACGATCGCGGGACATATCGACGTGTTGCCAACGTTGCTGCACATGGCTGACGTCAAGAGACCCGATGGGCCGCCGCTCGATGGGCGCAGTCTTGTGCCGTTGCTTGAGGGATCGACGTCTGACTGGGCGGCTCGCAACATTTACACGCATGCCGATCAGCAGGCGGATCCGCTTCAGCCTTACCCGGGTTGTGTGCGAGACCAGCAGTACAAGATGGTGAATGGCAACTCGTTGTATGACCTGATTGCAGATCCAGCCGAGTCGCATGATCTGTCAAAGGTGGATGCGCCTCGCTTGTCGAGGATGGTGAAGGATTATGAGGCGTGGTTTGCCTCTACGATCGAAGGTTTTCGCGTGGGAGCACCGCCGATCGAGGTGGGCCACAAGCAAGAGAACCCGGCCTTATTGACTGCGCCGCAGGCGGATCTGGCCGGGAGTCTTCGATTTCATATGAAGTTTGGTTATGCGCATGATTTCGCGGTTGGGTGGTCTGCGGCTGAGGACGCGATGACATGGAATATTGATGCCATCGCGCCGGGCAGCTATTCGGCAACGGTACAATATCGAGGGCCCAAGGGGACCAGGATTGCGTTGAACGAGCTGTCGGCCGTCACGGCTGAATCCACCGACATGGATGAAATTCATCTTCCCCATCGGGCGCATAATGGCGCAGAAGCTCCGGTTGTTCACTGGAACAGGCTGAATCTAGGCAAGCTCAAGCTGGCAAAAGGTTCGGCGCGACTTAAGCTATCGCTCAGCGGCCCGTCATGCGACATCAAGGCTCTGGAGATCCGCAAGGTATAGGGTGCTGATATTCAACATTGGTCAACTGCTAACAATGGAAGCGGGCATCGGGCTGTTGCCCAAGGCGTGGATTCGGGTTGAGCAGGGGAAAATCGCGAACTATGGGCCCATGTCGGAGGCACCTCCTGTTGTTGATGCAGACATCGATGCACGAGGCAAAGTTGTGATGCCGGGCTTTGTCGATTGCCATACACATTTGGTGAACGCCGGCGGCATGTGCGGGACATTCGCCGATCGGTGCAGGTTGGTGGAGGAAATCTCTGAGGGGGATTTGCGGTCGCGAGTTAAAGCAGAACTTGAGCTGATGTTGAGGCTGGGGACAACTACGGTTGAGATCAAGACGGGGTATGCGACCAGCGCAGCGGCCATTGTCAAATGCCTGGGGGCGGTTCCTGTGCGGCCTGGCGTTGTGCTGACCGAGATGTCGCCGCTGGCCGACTCGAGCAGAGCGCGCTGGACGCTGGCGCATCAGCCGCGCTTTGTGGATGCTTTGTGTGACGGCGATGGATTGAGCGTTGAGCAGCTTCGCGAGCCACTGCATGCGATGCGCGTGCTTGAATCGAGGGTGAAGCTGCATGTGTGCGTGACAGGCCCTGGGGATGGCGTTCCGTTGGCGCTGGAGATGAATGCCGTGAGCGTCGAGCATCTTCTGTATTCGAGCCAACGCGACATCACGTTGCTGGGAAAATCGAATACGATTGCCGTGTTGCTGCCCGCCATGGCTTACTTTTCGAGGGCAGGCAGGTTTGCTCCTGCCAGAGCGTTGCTGGATGCAGGAGCGACTATTGCACTCGCGACAGACTCAAACCCAGGCGATTCTCCGACGCATTCGATGCCCTTTGTGATACATCTTGCGGTGAGAGAAATGAAGATGACTGCGGAAGAAGCATTGATGGCGGCAACGATCCATGCGGCGCGAGCCATTTGTGAGGACCATCGGGTTGGCTCGCTTGCAAGCGGTAAGGATGCAGATATTGTTGTTCTGGCGGCGGACGATTATCGCGAATTGCCTTTGGCGATGGGATCGAATCTGGTGACACAGGTGTTTCGAGGAGGAATCAAGCAATGAGACGTAGAGAAGCGATGCTGATGCCGATGGCTGCGATGGCGGCGGCCGGCGCAACGGTGGTGACGATTGAGGGCGAACGATTCAAGATCAATGGGAAGTTAACCTATCCGGGCACGAAGATCGAAGGCCTGTTGATGAATTCGCGGGTGGTGCAAGCCATCTACGACGACACCAATCCGGAGACTGTCAAACGCTGGGCCTATAAGGATACGGGCAAATGGGACGCGGAGCGCAACGTTCGCGAGTTTCTGGCGGCGATGCCGGAGTGGCGCAAGTACGGGTTGCTTTGCATCACTGTGAATTTGCAGGGAGGCAGCCCTGAAGGTTATTCCAAGGCGCAGCCCTGGATCAATACGGCGGTTGCCGCGGATGGCTCGCTGAAGCCGGCGTATATGAAGCGGCTGAAGCGAGTGATGGATCGAGCCGATTCGCTTGGCATGGTGGTGATCCTGGGTGTGTTCTATTTTGGTCAGGATCAGCATGTTCGCGATGAGGCTGCGGTGAAAGTGGCCGTCGAAAATACTGTGAAATGGGTGAAGGCTGGCGGGTACCGGAATGTCCTGATCGAAGTGAACAATGAGTGCAACATCAAGAGCTACGATCATGAACTTTTGAAGCCGGAACGCGTGCATGAGTTGATTGAAATTGTGAAGAAGAGAGGTTTGTTGGTTGGGACATCGTATGGCGGCGGGACGGTTCCGACGGCAAATGTGGTCAAGAGTTCGGACTTTATTCTGATCCACGGCAATGGAGTTAAGGACCCGAACCGGATCCGCGAGATGGTGCGGCAGACGCGGCAAGTGGAAGGGTACCGTCCCATGCCGATCCTGTTCAATGAGGATGACCATTTTGACTTCGACAAGCCGGACAACAACATGATGGCTGCGATTTCGGAGAAGGCATCCTGGGGTTACTTTGACCCGGAGGGATATCAGAGCCCTCCGGTGAACTGGGGACTCGATACAGATCGAAAGAAGGCTTTCTTCAAGGCGCTGTCAGAGATGAGCCGGTGAGTCGCTGTACTTGTGTTGCAGGCGAGTGAGTTCCTGGCGCAGGCGTTTGACTAGCAGTTCGTTTTCAGGTTGAGCGACGATGTTGCGCATTTCCTTCGGGTCGCGCTGGAGATCATAAAGTTCCCAGGCGACGGGTGGCCCGGGGAAGCAGATCAGCTTGTGCTGGCGAGTTCGAACGCCGTAGTGGCCCGGCACATGATGAGCCGGGTCATCGTGCATCCAGTAACGGTAGTACATCGATTTGCGCCAGTTGTCGACGGTTCGCCCTTGCAGATTCGTGCGGAAGCTTTCGCCATCCATATACTGATCGCGGCCGAGGCCAGCGTAGTCCATGAATGTGTGGGCGAAGTCGATGTTGAGAACGATGTCGGCGTTTACAGTGCCAGCCTTGATCTCTTTGGGATAGCGGGCGAGGAATGGCATGCGCAATGATTCCTCGTACATCAGACGCTTGTCGTAGAGACCATGGTCGCCGAGGAAGAAGCCCTGGTCGGACGAGTAGATTACCAGGGTGTTCTCGCGCAAATTGTTGTTGTCGAGGTAATCCAGGATGCGGCCGACGGAATCATCCACGGACTGCACGCAGCGCAGATAGTCCTTGATGTAGACCTGATAGGCCCACTTGCGGAGGGCGTCACCGGTGAGTCCAACGGGTGGCTTTTGCTTTAAATCCCGCTCGCTGAAATCCTCGCCGATTCTCATTTTTTCGCCGTGCCGGGCGGGTTCGTACAAGTTGGATGGCTCGGGTACGGTTACGTCTTTGAGGAAGTCTTTGTACTTGGGTGCGGGATCCCAGGCGCGGTGCGGCGCCTTGTGGTGGCACATCATGAAGAACGGTTTTTCTGTGTCGCGGTTCTTAAGCCAGTCGAGGGAGAAGTCGGTGATGAGATCGGTGCAGTAGCCTTCGTATTTCTTCCGGCCCGCAGGTTCGATGAACTCGGGATTGTAATAAGCGCCCTGGCCAGGCAGGATGCGCCAGTGATCAAAGCCTTGCGGCTCTGTGACAAGGTGCCACTTGCCGATCATGGCTGTCTGGTAGCCATCGGCTTGCAGATATTTGGCGACGCTGCGGCTCTTTGGGTCGAGCTGGTCGTTGAGAGTGTTGACGCCATTCTTGTGGCTGTACTGGCCTGTGAGAATCGCAGCGCGCGAGGGGGTGCAGATGGAATTGGTGCAGAAGCAATTCTCGAGGCGGACGCCTTCGCGGGCGATGCGATCGATGTTTGGGGTCTTGTTGATGCGGCTGCCATAGGCAGAGATGGCGTGCGAGGCATGATCATCCGACATGATGTAGAGGATGTTGGGTCGAGCATTGGATTGGGCCCGTAGCCGAGGCAGCGATGCAGAGAGGCCAGCGGTGAAGGCGCGACGCGAAAGTGAAGCCATTCCCGTATTCTAAGCAGAGATGCTCACTCAATTGATAAATCGTCGTATTTTGATGGCTGCTTTCTTCGCGCAAGGTGGGAAGCGCGTTCGCGATTACGGGATCGAATGCGGTTCATTGCCAGTTGGGCGGTGGAATGCGATCACCGATGTTGCGGGTGTGAAGGTTGGCCATACGACGATGATCGAGGGGCGCAACATCCGTACCGGAGTGACAGTGGTGTTGCCCCATGGCGGCAATCTGTTTCGCGAGAAGGTTCGCGGTGCGGTGTTTGTCGGCAATGGCTTCGGCAAGCTGATGGGTTCGACTCAAGTCAATGAACTTGGGGAGATCGAGAGTCCGATTGCATTGACGGCTACCTTGAACGTCCCTCGCGTTGCCGATGCCTTGCTCGACTACATGCTGGACTTGCCGGGGAATGAGAAGGTTCGAAGTCTGAATGTATTGGTTGGGGAGACGAACGACGGCTTGCTGAACGATATCCGGGCCCGGCGTGTTGGCAAGGTGGAGGTGATGTCGGCGATTGCCAATAGCAAGACGGGGCCTGTTGAGGAGGGCGTGGTTGGCGCGGGCACTGGGACAGTGTGCTTTGGATGGAAAGGCGGCATCGGGACGAGTTCTCGCGTTGTCAATGGCTCGACCGTTGGCGTATTGGTGCAGACCAACTACGGCGGTTCATTGCGAGTTGCAGGCATGCCTTTTGAGAATGGCAAGGTTGGGCCGTCGACAGGGGATGGGAGCGTGATGATTGTGATCGCGACCGATGCGGCTGTCGAGCATCGAGAACTCACGCGGCTGGGTGCACGTGCGATGTGGGGATTAGGGCGGACGGGTTCTAGCGGCAGCAATGGCAGTGGGGATTATGCGATCGCGTTCAGTACGGCAAAGGGGGGAGAGGCGCTGAAGGGAGACCGGTTGAGCGCACTGTTTGCCGCTGTGATCGACGCGACGGAGGAGGCCGTGTTGAATTCGCTTTTTCTCGCACGTACAGTGGAAAGCAACGGGGTGAAGGTGGAGGCGCTTCCGGTGGATCGAGTCGTGATGGAATGGAGGCGGAGAAATACAAAGTGAAGACATTTTTGTTGGCGATGTTTGCGGTTGCGGTTTGGGCAAAGCAGCCGCAATTGACTGCTGGGGCCGGTGCGATCTGGATGACCTATGGCGAGGGCTCGAAGATCTTCGTCAAGAGCAGCGTGCATGGAGCTGCGCGCTGGACCAGCCCGGTGTTGGTTGCGGATACAGAGAAATTGATGCTGGGCATGAGGCGTGGGCCGCGCATCGCGGTGAGCGGCAATGCAGTGGTTGTCAGTGCGGTGACTCATGGAGAGTTGCAATCTTGGCGCAGTACGGATGCGGGGAAAACGTGGGCGAAGGCCGTGCGCGTGAATGATGTTGAGAAATCGACGCGTGAAGGATTGCATGCGATGGCGGCGGGCGGGGCCAAGGTTTATGCGGCGTGGCTCGATTTGCGGAAAGAAGGGATGCGTTTGTATGGCAGCATCAGCGCAGACGGCGGGGCAACCTGGTCGGCGAATGAACTGCTTTATGAGTCGCCGAGTGGATCGATTTGTGAATGTTGCCATCCGAGTTTGCTTGTGGACGCTGAGGGCAAAGCCACGGTGATGTTTCGGAATCATGTGAAGGGTTATCGCGATATGTACGTGCTGCCGTGGGGAGGGAAAGCAGTGCAGTTGGGCCGCGAGAGCTGGCTGTTGAATGCGTGTCCAATGGACGGCGGTGACTTGATCTGGGAAGCGCCGGGTAAGCTCTTGACGGCATGGAGGCGCGACAAGCAGGTGTTTCTTGCGCGCCCTGGCGAAGCAGAGCAATTGCTTGGCACTGGGCGTCAGCCGGTATTGGTGAAGACTTCTGAGGGCGTCTGGGCAGCATGGACCGAAGGAAAGACGTTGTGGTTGAAGCAGCCTGATGGCAAGACGATTCAGGTGTCGAGCAATGCGAGCTTCGTGAGCGCGGTGGCGCGACCGTGGGGCGGCGTTACGCTTGCGTGGGACGGAGCTGCCGGGGAGGAATACTACGACGCGGTTGTACCGCCTGCCCTGCCGAAGGTTCCGGCAAGCCGTAAGCAGATTCTGAGCATTCTTGAAAGTGAGATGTACGGCAAATCGCCGGCCAAGCCTGCCAAGCAGGGATTTGAGCTTCGGGAACGTAGCGAGGAGGCGCTTGGGGGCAAGGCGATCCGCAAGCAGGTGCAGGTCTGGTATGAGGCGCCGTCGGGCAAGCGCGGTTCCATGGAATTGCTGTTGTATCTGCCAAAATCGAAGGCCAAAGTTCCGGTGTTTATGGGGATGAGCTTTGGGGGGAACTCCTGCGCCATTGCCGATGAGGCTGTGCTTGAATCCTCGCAGTGGCAGCGGCAACCGGTCAAGCGCGGAAGTTGCGCTTCGCGTTGGGAAATCGAATATGTCATCTCGCGCGGGTATGGCACCGCAGTCGTTTATTATGGCGATCTTGATCCTGACTTTGACGATGGCTATGAGAATGGGGTGCATGCGTTGTATGGCAAGCCGAAGGCGGATGAATGGGGCAGTATCGCCGCATGGGCGTGGGGCATGAGCCGTGCGATGGACTATCTGGAGCAGGACCCCCAAGTGGACGCGAAGCATGTCGCCGTGCATGGGCATTCGCGGATCGGCAAAGCGGCCGTCTGGGCTGGAGCTGTCGATGAGCGATTTGCGATGGTGATCTCAAATGATTCGGGCGAGGGTGGTGCGGCGATTTCGCGCCGGCTGAGCGGCGAGAGGACGTCGGATCTGAACAAGAACTTCCCGCATTGGTTCGACGGCAATTTCAAGAAATACAGCGGCAAGGAAAACGAGTTGCCTTTTGACTCGCACTGGGCGTTGAGTGCGGTGGCGCCTCGTTTGCTTTATGTGACGAGCGCGAGTGAGGACTTGTGGGCAGACACGGAGGGAGAGTTTCTCGGAATCGTATCGGCGGGCATGAAGCCCCGCGCGATGCTGAAGCCGGGTGAACGCTATGTGGACGGGCGATTTGCTTATCACCTGCGCGAGGGCAAGCATGACATTACGAAATGGGACTGGGAAGGCTTTATGGATTTTGCGGACCAGCACCATTGGAGGCCCGAGTAATGTAGGTGGCTGCGCCTCCATAGAGGCGGCTCAACTTGTCAGCAAACTCCTCTGCTTTGGCGGCTTCAACGAGATTGATCGTAGCTCCGCCAAAGCCGCCGCCTGTCATGCGCGCGCCTATCAAGCCGGGGCATCGATGGGCGAGAGAAACCATCTCGTCTAACTCGACGCTAGACACCTCGTAGTCCGTCCTGAGGCTTTCATGCGAAGCGGCCATGAGTTGCCCAATCGACTCGCGATCATTGCGGCTGAGGGCGGCCACGAATGCGAGTACTCTGGCATTTTCGCTGAGGATGTGGCGGGCGCGTTTGTTGCCGCCATCGCTTGTCGCGTCACGCAGCGAGGAGACTCCGAGCATTTTCGCGGCAGCGTGGCATTCATCGCGGCGGGTGTTATATTCGCTCGAAGCAAGGGCGTGTTTGACGCCTGTATCGGCGATTACGAGTGCGATGTCTTCCGGTATCGGAACGGCTTTGAATTCGAGCGTGCGGCAGTCGAGCAGCATGGCGTGCCCGGCGCGTCCATGCATGGAAATGAACTGGTCCATGATGCCGCAGCCGAGGCCAACCGTTTCGATTTCTGCCTGCTGGCAGAGCCGTGCGATCTCCATCGGCTCAAGTGTCCTGTTGGCAGCCGAGAGAAAGGCGAGGGCCGAGGAGACCTCGAGGGCAGCGGAACTGGAAAGGCCCGCGCCGAGCGGTAGAGTGCTGTCGAAGAGGATGGCCACGGGTGGAATCTCGATGCCCCGTTTGCGAAGCTGGCGCTCAACCCCGATCACGTAGGATTGCCAGCCATCGGGTGGATGATTGCTGGATATGAATTGATTTGCCGGCGCGGGCGTGACCGTTGCCGTAGTTTCGAGGTGAATCGCTACCGGCAGGACAAATCCATCGTTGTAATCGGTGTGTTCGCCGATCAGATTGACTCGCCCTGGGGCGCGGAACTTTTGTAGCACTGATTCTATTTTGCCTTGCACGATGCGAACGAGAATAATGCGCCGCTGGCCACGAGTACTATGCCCCAAGCTAGATTCAGATTAGTGCCGTATAGGTAATTCTTAATGGCGTCCGGGATGAGCATGGCAGCCATGATGAGCAGGAGGCCGATGGCGACCATGAGGCGTCCGATGATGAGTCTGAGGTCCATTTAGGGGTTACCAGAAGATCAGGTTTAGTAGCGAGACTGCGACTAGAATCAACGCGCCCAGCGCGGCCGGCTTCTGATACCAGGGTAGGCCGATTGGGTCTTTGGGCATTTCGGTATGGGCGTAAACGAGGCCCTTTAGTTCTTCTGCAGGTTTAGGTTGAGTCACCAGGCTGATCAGAGTCGTCAATACGAAGCAGGCGGTGAAGGCCCATATGGCAGTCCAAAAGTTTTGCGCCATCTCGCTTGGGTAGCGCGTGGCAGTAGAGATCCAACCGCCCTTGAGGCCAGCAACGGAGTCGGCGGGCAACGAGATGCCGTGATGCACGGCGGCAGCGATCGTGCCGGAAAGGAGGCCGAAAAATGCGCCATGAGCAGAGGTTCGGGCCCAAAACATTCCGAGTAGAAATGTTGCGAACAGTGGCGCGTTGACGAAGGCGAACACCAGTTGCAGGAGGTCCATGATGTTGTTGAATTTCATGGCGGCATATGCGGCGGCCCATGAGGCAGCAATGCCGAACACGGTAGTGAGTTTGCCGACTCTGAGGTAGTGGCTATCAGTCTGATTGGGCTTGATGTAGGCCTGGTAAATGTCGTAGGTCCAAACGGTATTGAAGGCAGTGACATTGCCGGCCATGCCGGACATGAAACTGGCCATCAGCGCGGTTAGCCCGAGGCCGAGCATTCCTGAGGGGAAGAACGTTTGGAGCATCAGGGGGATGGTCATGTCGTAGTTGAGGCTGCCGTCGGGCTTCAGCGGCAAGTGGAACGCGCCATCGGCCTGGGATGAGATGGCGATGGCGATCATGCCTGGCAGAATCACTAGGAACGGGAATAGCATTTTGGGGACTGCTGCAATCAGCGGGGTCTTGCGGGCCGCGAGCATGGAATCGGCAGCCATAGCCCGTTGGACAACGAGAAAATCGGTACACCAATAGCCGAAGCTCAAAACAAAACCCAGGCCCATCGCCATCCCGAACCATTCAATCCCCATCGGATTGGCGGATGGACTCGACAACTGTGTCCAGGCATGGGTGTAGGCGCCAGCGACGTAGCCTTTGCTGGTTGCCACCACTTCCAATTTAGTCACGAGGCCGGACCATCCACCCACATTCTCAAGCCCGATCAAGACGAGCGGAAAGAACCCGGCGCAGATCAGGAAGAATTGCAGCACCTCATTGTAGATGGCCGAAGTCAGGCCACCGAGGAAGATGTAGATCAGCACCACTGCCGCCGCCAGAGCAATCGAAGCGTCGAAGTTCCAGCCGAGCAAGGAGGCGAGTAACAGGCCCATGGCGTAGAGCGAGATTCCGGAAGACATGACGGTCATGCCAGCGAAAGTGATTGCGTTGAAGGCGCGTGTTTTTTCATCGAAGCGCAACTTCAGATATTCGGGTACGGAGCGAGCGCGTGAACCGTAGTAGAAAGGCATCATAAAAACGCCTACGAAGACCATTGCGGGGACTGCTCCGACCCAGTAGAAATGGCTGGTTGCGATTCCGTATTTGGCGCCAGAGGCCGCCATGCCCATTACTTCCTGTGCGCCCAGATTGGCTGAGAGGAAAGCCAGGCCCGCAATCCATGCGGGGATCGCTCTGCCAGACATGAGGTAGTCGTCGGCAGACCGCATGTTGCGCCGCAATTGAAATCCGATGCCAAGGACGAAAGCGAAGTAAGTGGCAAGGATTGCGTAATCGATCCAGTGCAGTTGAATGTAGGGCACGAACGCACTACGTTATCCGCATCGCGGCGGCCTGTCAATTGTTGAATGGCGGCCGGTGTTGGCCTAAGTGGGCTCAGTTTTGAAGTAGAGCGCCATCGCGCCGCCTCTGGGGTCAATTCCACGGATCGCCTTTCGAGTCAAGTAGGCCTCTAGAGTTTTTTGCTTGCCCGTCGACTCACAGACGTCCACAAGTTCTCCGTTCGGCTTGGTTCGATCCGCGATGGCTTGGCGTGCACGCTCGACGGCTGGCTGGAATTGCGACTTCTGAATCCAGCGGTGGCGGATGCCTTTCTGTAGGGCTGCACCGATCATGGCTGTCGCGCTGAATTCTTCATACGCAGTGGGATGGTCGATGACTTGACGCCAAAGCCCTGCCTTAGTCTGGTGCTGAACGAGAGTGGAAGCCAGCCGTTGGAATGCGGGCAACAGTATCTTGTTTCTGCGATCGGCCTCGAGTGTGAGAGCGAGACCCAGTAGGGGGAAGGCGTTGCCTCTGCCCCAGGCAGCATCGCAAAGGGGCGAATGGCGCCAAAGCCCATCGGTTCTCAGACAGAGTTTTTCCAATTGGAGATAGTGCTCTACCGCCTTGTCCATCTGCCCTGCCCTGGCGAGAATTGGCGGACCCATGAAGACGCCATCGCTCATTTCGTTGTAGATTGCGAAGTCTGCCCTGGCGGCAGCAGCAAGGACTCTTTCACGATATTGCGCTTTGCCCGTCTTGCGATGCAATTCATCGAAGAGCATGTGACCTGAAAGATGGCTTGCAGTGAGCCTCGAAAGGCTGTCCTTCTCGCCATTGATGAATGGCTGCACCAAACGCTCCACGTCGCTTCGTGCGCCAAGCCGAAGCCGGGCAATCAGCGCGATGCTTTGGATGTAGACGACGTCGGTCAATCGCTGGCCGTAGATTGAAGCCAACGGCTCATGTTTGGCGAACGCCATCAGGAATGCGCGGCGCAGCATCTAGGGTTGATCTTCGCTGAGCGCAGGCCGGTTGGGGCGATTCGGTTCGCGTTCGAGAAATGGCCTGCCCTTCTCCATCCAGGAAGGCTTTGGAGCGTCCTTGAGGTGATACTCAAAGAACTCGAACATGCGGGCCGAGAAGTGCCGTTGATTGGCGCGGATCCGCAAGTTGTGCGGCTCACCATTGTAGTTGAACAGATAGATCTCTTTGTTCAGCCTCCGCATTGAAAGGTAGAACTCGATGCCCTGGTACCAGGGCACGGCGTCATCGGCGTCATTGTGCATGGTCAGCACAGGAGTCTGAATCTGTTCAATGCGAAACAGTGGTGAGTTGTCAATGAAACGCAGCGGGTATTGCCACGGGGTACCGCCGATGCGGCTTTGCGTGCGTTCGTACTGAAATTGGCGGGAGCGGCCAGGGCCCCAGCGGATGCCATTGTAGGCGCTGAACATGTTTACGACGACGGCGCCGGCTTCGGCAGCGCGGAACATGTTGGTGCGGGTGAGCATGTATGCGATCTGATAACCGCCCCAACTGTGGCCCTGTATTGCGACTCGCTTTTCGTCGACATAACCCTGATCCATCAACTTCTGCACTGCAGGAATAACGCAGCTCATGGCGCTGTCGCCCGGGTAGCCTTCGCGATAGGCGATATCAGGGGTGATGACGATGTAGCCGTTCGATACATAGATCGGAATGTTGATGGAATTCGTGGGCCGAGGCTCGTTGAAGGTATTAACGTTCTGGCTCAGCCGCTCGTAAATATAGACCATCACGGGGTACTTCCTGGACGGGTCAAAGCCTTCGGGTTTGTAGACTGCCGCCTTCATTTGCTTGCCGTCGGTGGAGCGGAAAGCAAGGAGCTCAGAGGTGCCCCAGAAGAAACCCGCCATTTGGGGATTTGCATCGGAGATCTTGTTGAAAGAACTCATGGACGAATTCGTCACGAGCAAGTCAGGGAACTCTCGAAACGTACTCGCGGTCAACAGAAACACATCGGCGGACTTTGCCTTTATCGGCGCTGCGTAATTCCTGTTGGACCAGATCAACTGTCTCGGCTCGGCGGAGCCATCGACAGTGTCAACGAAGAACCCTGTCTCGCGGGTCTCAAGCGATTCTGCACGGAGCAGTAGCGGCTTGGTTGAGTCAAGCCCATCCTGACGCTCCTCAGCTTCGGGGCGAACGACTCGAAACTGAATGGAGCGCTTGCGGCCCGCGCCATCGGTGAGGTTTTTGGCCAAACGCCCGTCCGGTGACACCTGCCAGATGTCATAGCGATCCGCCACTAGAATGGCCTTGCCATCGCGAGTCCAAGTGGGTGCGCCGTAGGAACCGGGGTGACCGGGCGAGTCGTAATCTTCATTCACGAAGGCGACATTGATTCCCCTGGTGAGATTTGCCTCGACACCGGTTGCCACATTCAAGCAAAGCCAGTCTTTGGAATCGAAACGGATGCCATACCTGCCATCGGGAGACCAGGAATAGTTGCTGTGACGTCTCTTGCCTAGAAGCTTGCGCTCACCAGTGAGTGTGTTCACCAGGTAGTGGTCGACGAATCTGACATCCTCGTGGTCGCTTTCGGTCCGATAGAGGCGGTCGTCGTTGCCAATTGCGACCAAACCGTTTTCGTTCGTGGTGATTTCGGGCAGGTCGATTCCCGATAGCTGCACTACCTTGGAATCGGCGATGTGGAGCACGGCGCGATAGCTTCGGTTGCGCTCTTGTGCAGCCCGGATCTTTTGCATGGGTTGGATGGCGTCATCCTTCCAGTGCCAGAGATCAAAGTTGACCTTGGGCCCATCTTCTTTGGGAATGGCTGGTTTTTCGTAAGCGATAGGGAAGAACAACCTCGCACCGTCTCGCGAGAAATTCAGATTTCCCCGGTCAGTGATCTTCATTGCGAGTCCATTGTTTGTAACGGCGGCGCGGGCGGGGCTGGGTTTGCGGTCCCAGAGGAAAACCGTGTCGGCCGAGAGGAACGCGAGCTGATTCTGCTTCTCATCCCAGGTGAACTTGCTGTACTTGCCCTTTGCGCTCACCAGCGCCAGGGGTGCGGCATCCCACCCAGCGGTATTGATTGCCATCACGCCATCGGCGGTCGCATAGATCACCGAAATGCCGTTCTTGCTCACCGAATAATCAGTAACGCCGGTAATGGACTTCTGCACGGAGTCGGCGAGGCGATGGACGATCAGCGTTTTGTCTTTGTCGTCGAGGAGGAATGCAACGACGGTTGTGGCCTCGCCAGGCAGTTGGTAGGACTTCACATTCTCGACGCGTGTCAACTTGGAGGCGGCCAGTTCGGCGAGCACAAACCCCGGCTTGCCCTTTTCCACACCCTTCCTTGGAAAGGTAGTGAAGGCAGCGAACCGTGCGTCGGAAGAAAATGCAATTACACTGGTGCGGTGCGTAGGCGGACCTTCGCGTTCCGGGTCGGGAGCCGGTGGAGGCGGCCTTAAGCCAGCGGGCTCGCGAATTTCGGCGCCGGTCGAGAGGTCGCGCAGGATGACCAAGCCGTCAGCGTCTTGCGGGAACAACGCGTAGCCCACGTACCTGCCGTTTGCAGACAGTTTCTGTCCGGAAATGGACCGCCACTGGTCGGTGTCGTCATACGTCATTGGGCGTTTGGATTGTGCGCAGAGGCCGACAGCGACGAGAAGCAATAGGATAATTCTGAGAGACCTCATATTCTCGTCAGTGTAACGCCTCGGCGAGTGCTTCGCTACACTGGGAAATATGAGCGAAAACGATTCCACAGCGCCACCGGCGAGTTTCGAATTCCTCATCGCCTCCTTCATCATGCAAGCGCAAGTACAGTTGGGTATGTTTGCGATGCCCGGGAGTGAGGGTGAGGAAACCAAGCCAAATCTGGCCTGGGCAAAGCATGCAATCGATTTATTGGGAGTGTTGGAAGAGAAAACCAAAGGAAACCTGACGCTTGAAGAGAAGCGGATCCTTGAGAATTCATTGACCGAACTGCGTTTCCGCTATGTACAGGCCATGACGGCAGCGGAGTTGAAGTAGACACGATTGACGCCTCCGTTGCGCATTACTGTTCTGGGTTCGGGTACAAGCGTCGGCGTACCGATGATTGGCTGTCGCTGCCGGGTGTGTCAGAGTTCTGACCCGCGAGACCGTAGGCTGCGGCCCAGCATCGCGGTGCAGTTCGACGGCCGGGTCGTACTGATTGATGCGGGTCCGGACTTTCGCGAGCAGGCGCTGAGGGCTGCGCTGCCCCGGATCGATGCGATTCTGCTAACCCATGCTCACGCCGACCACATCTTTGGTTTGGACGATGTAAGGCCATTCAACTACCGGCAGGGTGAAAGCATTCCGGTCTATGGGACCGCGGACGTGCTGGAGGTAGTGGGCCGGGTCTTCTTTTATGCCTTTCAGGACATGCCGACTCAGTCGACCAAGCCAAGGCTTGAGCTGAAGGAGATCGATCCATCTGGAATCGATATTCATGGACTTCAATTCCTGCCGATCCCATTGGCGCATGGCCGGGGACGGAGCACGGGTTATCGTTTTGGGTCCGCGGCCTACCTGACAGATCACAACGAAATCCCCGCGGAGAGCATGAAGCTGCTCGAAGGGCTCGATGTGCTGTTTGTCGACGGCTTGAGGTACAAGCCTCATCCGACGCACACGCACGTTGCCAAGAGCCTTCAGTACATCGAAAAATTAAAGCCCAAACGGGCCTACCTGACCCACATCTGCCACGATCTTCCGCATGCTCGAACGGAGAGCCAGTTGCCGCCTCACGTTCGACTCGCCTATGATGGCCTGGAAATCCCGGCAGGTAACGCACAGGCGACGAGCGCCACTCCACCGCCGGACAAGTTCAATGTTTACTGGAATCTGGACGATGTTCCGGAAGCCTTTGGCCCGAGTGCGGTTGCCATCGGCAACTTCGATGGAGTTCATGTTGGGCATCAGCAAATCCTCGACCGCTGTCGGCTCCTCGCGGCGGATCGATGGTTGACCCCATCCGTACTGACTTTTCACCCGCACCCCAAGACTCTGCTTTCGCCGAACTCGGCGCCCGAGGCGCTGGAGCCGATTGAGAAGCGTCTCGAAAGAATGCGGGAAGCAGGGATCACGCAGGTGGCTATCCTTCCGTTCACCGCCGAGTTGGCCGCGCTCAATGCAAGCGAGTTTCTGCGCCGTGTGCTGATTGGGAAGTTGGCGGCTAAAGCAGTTCTAGTGGGAGACAACTTCCGCTTCGGCAACAAGGCGCTTGGCAATGTGCAATTGTTAAAGGAAATGGCCCCGAAATTGGGCTACGAAGTTGAGATCACCGAGGCAGTTACTACGCGTGGACGAGTGGTTTCCAGTTCCACCATCCGCGAGTTGTTAGCGGCGGGGCGTGCGGGGATGGCCAATCGCTTGCTAGGCTATGAGTTTTGCCTCGAAGGAAATGTTGTTTCCGGTCAAGGCATCGGGCACAAGCAAACCGTGCCTACGCTGAACCTGGATCTCAAGCCATTAATTCAGAGCAAACGCGTGATTCCGAAAGCCGGAGTTTATGTCACGCAAACACAGGATTTGAATGATGGCCGCACCTGGCCGTCGATCACAAATATCGGATACCGCCCCACGTTCGGGGGTTCCGAGTTGAGCATTGAAACCTATCTGCTCGAAGCGTTAACCGGCGATAGTCCGGCGAGGATTCGAGTTGATTTTCGCGCCTGGATCCGTGAGGAACGGAAGTTCGATAACCCCGAAGAACTAAAGGCGCAAATTCTCCGGGATGTGGGGCGCGCGCAAGCTTACTGGCGACGGTGCGCGCGCTGGACCCGCCCGGCACAAGATTTTTAACCATAGAGAGAAAGAAGAACCCAATGAGTTTGAGTCAAGGCAAGAGAGATCACCTGAATAAGTTGTCGAACAAGGAAGGCATCATCGCAGCGGCTGCGATGGACCAGCGCGGGAGCCTGGCCAAGAGCCTCGCCTCCGCCAAGGGAGTTCCCCAGGGGGAAGTTTCCCAATCCATGATGGAGGAGTTTAAGGTTGCAGTCGTACGCACGCTCACTCCCCACGCCAGCGCCATCCTTCTCGATACAGAGTTTGGTTTGCCTGCCGCCAAAGCCCGTTCGTCGAATGCTGGCCTGTTGCTGGCTTATGAAAAGTCCGGCTACGACAACACTCAGCCAGGCCGGCTGCCTGACCTGTTGCCGGAATTGAGCGTGCGCCGGATCAAGGAACTCGGTGCCGACGCGGTCAAGATCCTGATCTACTACACCCCGTTTGACACTGCGACAGTGAACGACATCAAGCATGCCTTCATTGAGCGAATTGGCAGTGAATGCGCGGATCAGGACATCCCGTTCTTTCTTGAGTTTATTGGCTACGACCAGAACGGCGGCGACGAGAAGGGTCTTGAGTTTGCGAAGCTCAAGCCTCAGGTTGTGTTGAAGAGTATGGAAGAATTCACCAAGCCCCGCTACAAGGTGGATGTTCTCAAGGTGGAAGTGCCGGTAAACGCCGAATTTGTCGAAGGCTCCAGTGTGTACAAGGGCGCTTCCGCTTATACGCGCGCCGAGGCGTTGGGCCACTACAGGGCCGCCGCGGACGTCACCGAGTTGCCGTTCATTTACCTGAGCGCCGGCGTCAGCAACGCCCAGTTCACCGAGAGCCTGGCGATGGCTTCTGAAGCAGGCACGCCGTTCAGCGGCGTCTTGTGTGGACGCGCGACATGGAAGGAAGGCATTCCGGTTTACGCCAAGCAGGGTCTCGACGAGTTGCAAAAGTGGCTCGACACGGAAGGCATCAAGAACATCAACGCGGTCAATGCGGCGCTGGGCGCAGCCAAGCCCTGGTTTAGCCGGTTGAGCTAGTTTTCGGACTTAATCAATAAATTGAGCGGCTTTAATGGGCCGCTCAATTCTATTTAGGCTACTTTGAGTAACTGACCGGCGCGCGGCGGCATCAGTTCCTTACTGCATGTTATTGATCCGAGCCGCTATTACAATCCTTCTGGCAATCCCTGCCCTACCGCAAAGTGCCACGCTGCGTCTGACTCCGAGAGTGGAGCTTCCGCCAATAATTGACGGCAACAGCGCTGCTTTCTGGGCCAACGACCAGATGTACCTTTTCCATTCAACCGGGGTACCGCATATCTCGAGCGGACCTGACCAATTCAATCTCTCCAGTACACGCAAGGTCGAATTCAATTCGCCAGAGCACAGTCCGGTCTGGTTTGAAGCCGTTTGGCGCGACGACGATGGAACCTTGTTTCTCTTCTACCACCACGAACCCGGGCAGCGTTGTGGAAGCGACAATCTGACCGCCCCAAAGATCGGAGCAGCGATCTCCCGGGACAACGGCGCAACTGTTGAAGATCTGGGCATCGTGCTTGAGTCTGGCGATCCAATTGACTGCAATGCCAAGAACGGCTTTTTTTCCGGTGGCCATGGTGACGCCAGCGTCATTCTCGATAGGGATCGTAAGTTCTTCTATTTTTTCTTCACCAATTATGCCGGTGGCTTAGCCTCGCAGGGTGTGGCGACGGCGAGGATGGCATTTGAAGACAGGTTCAGCCCGGCGGGCAAGGTGAACAAATTTTACTTTGGCGATTGGACCGAGCCCGGCCTGGGTGGCAAAGTGAGTCCGATTTTTCCAGCCCGGCAATCCTGGCAGTCTAATAAAACTGACTCCCATTGGGGCCCCTCGGTTCATTACAACAGCTTCCTCGATCGCTACGTGATCCTGCTGAATCAATCCTGCTGCCAGCCAGGTTGGCCGCAGGCCGGCATTGACATCACCTACAATGCTGATCTATCCGACCCCTTCGCCTGGACACGGCTTCAGCGGGTATTAAACAGCTCCGACATTATCCGCCAACCCGGTTACTATCCACAAGTGCTCGGCCTCGATGTGGGCGATTCTGACCATCGGGCCGGCCAGACGGCACGGCTTTATCTAATGGGCCTCTCAGATTGGGAGATCACCTTCAGCCACGAAGAGCCCGAGCCGAAACCCGAGCCCTGCTCCAACCCTGACATTCCCTGCCCGGCGAGTTTGCCGCCAGTCATCAAGCATTAAGAATGACAAAAGGGCGAACCCCGAAAGGCTGGCCCCATTGTTCTCCGACTCAAGGTTTCGGATTAGTCTTGCGGCAGAGTGCCACTCAACCAGATCCCCTGCCATTGACCGGCAGCCCCGCCGCGGCGGGTGCCGGGTAATGAGCGCATCACCCGGAAGGCAACTGCGTCGCCGGCTTTGAGCGTCTGTTGAATTTTCTTCACATCATCGACACTCGCAACGGGCAGTCGATTGATCGAAACGATGACGTCCCGCTCAGTGACGCCAATCTCCTCGGCGAAACTGCCAGGGACAATGCGCGTTACCTGCACGCCGCGCTTTTCGGTAATTCCCATCTTCTCTGCATCAGCTTCGGCCAGGTTCGCGATCATGATCCCGAACTGTGCGCTCTGCTGGCTGTTCTGGGAAAGCTCATCCGGCTTGCGGCCATTTCCGACAATCGGGTTGTCAGCATAGAGTTCGGCGCGATCTGCAATGGCCACGTCAAACTTCATCTTTTTGCCCTGACGATCGACCTCGACTGCCGCCTTTGAACCCACCGGTAAGTCGCTCACCTTAGCAATCAGGTCATCGCCATTCTTGACGGTTGTGCCGTTCACGCTGGTGATGATGTCTTCAGGCTTCAGGCCCGCTTTGTCAGAAGGTCCGTTCGGCTCAACGCGGGTGATGGGAACCCCTCCCTCAAGCTTGAATGCCTTCATCATGGTCGGATCGACCGAGCGGTCAAACTGGACTCCGATGCTTCCGCGCGTCACGCGGCCCGTCGAAATCAACTGGTTGTATACTTTCACTGCCATGTTGATTGGCAGGGCGAAGCCAATACCTTCGTAGCCGCCGGTACGGGTGGCAATCATCGTGTTTACTCCGATGACCTCACCAGTCGCGTTCAGCAGTGGACCACCGCTGTTGCCAGGGTTGATCGCGGCGTCGGTCTGAATGAAGCGCTGGTAAGCTTGCGCTCCGGCGAAGTCGCGGCCCTTGGCGCTGACGATACCCGCGGTCACCGTAGCTTCGAGGCCAAATGGCGAGCCAATCGCCACTGCCCAGTCGCCCACCTGTGTCGCGTCGCTGTTACCCACCTTGAGAGGGGTGAGCGGGGTGTTCGGGCTGATCTTGATCACGGCCAGATCGGTTTCCTTGTCGAAGCCGATTACCTTAGCCTTGTGCTCTGAACTATCGCCGTGCAACTTGACCGTAATCTTGTCGGCTCCATCTACCACGTGATAGTTGGTGATGATGTAGCCATTCTTGTCGACAATGAAGCCGCTGCCAGTTCCCATGCGGCGTGGTTGTGGACCCATGCCCAGTCCTCCGCGCCCTTGGGGACCATTGTTTCCGAAGAAGCGCCGGAACAGGTCCATCTGGGAATCTTCGTCCTCTTCCTCATTCGGCTGTGGTCTGCTGCGCTTCTGTTGAGCTTCCACCGGCTGCTTGCCTCCGTCGACCGTATTGATATGCACGACAGAGTTCTCAGCCTGCTTGGCGAGCCGTGCGAATTCATTTTGCATCTGGACAGGGCTCGGGATCACGAGCGGTGTCGCATCCGGCGCCGCTTGCTCCCTGCCCGCTTTCACGCCCGTGGTCAGCAATGTGCCGATCAAAATGCCGACGGACAAAGTGACAAGCAGCATGCTGAATCCGAGAAACCTTTGTTCCCGCATTCTGCTGAATATATTCATGGTTGTTTCCTTAGCCTCCAACTTCTTCTACTTACTACTATGCTCTTTCTTCCCTCCGGGTTTCAATTCCGCGAGAAGAACTCCCAACATCACCAGACCTGCGCCTAGCCAGGCCCGACCGCTCAGACGCTCGCCAAGCCAGAAAAAACTAGCCAAACCGGCGAAAACCGGCTCGGTTGCGAAAATCAGGGCCGCCCGAGTTGCTGTCGTCTGCCGCTGGCCGTAACTTTGCAGCAGGAATGCCGCAACTGTAGCCCCAAAGACTGTGATCGCAAAGGCCCACAACAATCTGATCGTCCAAACTACGTGAAAAGTTTCGAATCCCAGCCCAATTGTGCTCACTGCAGCCGTCATCGCAACCTGAAACCAGGCCATCCAGGCTTCCTCGCCGTCCACCCCAAGCCGTTTCACAAGGACGATCTGGAAGGCGAATAGCACTGCGGCGAAAACCGTTAACAAATCGCCCCGGTTCATGGTGAAACTCGAAGGATCGAAACTCATCAGCCCCAAACCGATAGTTGCCACAAAAACCGCGCCTAATTCTTTCCATCCGGTTCTGACCTGATAGACGGCAGCAGCCACAAAAGGTACCAACGGAATATAGAGCGACGTCAAGAATCCTACATTCGAAGCGGAAGTGAGTCCCAGCCCGGTTGTCTGTAGAATCATTCCGCAGCCCACAATCGTCCCGATCAGCAATCCGGCTTTTACCATCTGCCGCGACGGCAGCCTTCGTAGCCAAAAGGTCATGATGGCTGCGCCCACCGAAAAACGAATGGCTAGATACAGGACCGGGGTGATGTCGGCCAGAGCTTCCTTGACGACGACAAAGGTCGAGCCCCAGATCATCGCCGCGATGGCGATCGCCCATTCCCCGCGACTCTGCCTGCTCATGCCGCCTTCAACAAATGACAAAGCGCGAGGTAGATTCTCCTCAAGCCGATCTCTCGGCCTTCGGGGTGAAACCATTCGCCCTCTGTATGCGCTCCGCCGCCTGCTCCGCCAGCCCCAATTGAGACAGCCTCGAGCCCCATCGAGAGGGGGATATTGGCATCTGTGGAGGCGCAATCCAGCCGGGATTGAATGCCCAAGTGCTCATCCACGTCTTGCATTGCCTTCATCAGGCGGGAATCCTTATCCAGTTGACCGCCGGGTCTGGACCCAATCTCGCGAATCTTTGCAGTCAGCCGCCCAACACCTCGCATCGATTGCGCGCGTTCGTTCTCGGCCACCAGCGAGCGCTCCACACTATCGGTCAGCAATTCGGCCAATTCATCCAGTACCTCAGTGCTTTCGCTGCGCAGGTCCAGTTTCGCGCGAGCACTGGTGGGAATCGAATTGATGCTGGTTCCACCATCGATCAAGCTGAAATTCACGGTGCTTCGTCCGTATCGCGTCGTCAGGAAGCCAGCGCGTCTGCCGTGACAATCGAGGAAATCGGCAATGGTGCGGCTCATGGCATGAATCGCGTTCGGGTTACCGGCGTCGCTCCAGCTATGTCCGCCAGGACCGGCAAAAACAATCTCAAACCGACGGCTGCCGAGCGCTTGCGTGGTGAGGTGCTCTACTCCCGGGCCGTCCAAAACCAGAAATGCTTCAATTTGCTCGGCCAATCCACTTTGGCGGCAGAGATAACGCATGCCGCTCAGATTGCCTTCGCCCTCTTCTCCGACGTTCGCCACCAGAACCAAGCCTGTCTTTTGCCCGCGCGGCCCACGCATCGCGTATTGCCTCGCCAACGCCAGCATTCCGGCTAGCCCCGCACCGTTGTCCGCAACGCCAGGCCCCAGAAATCTTCCATCCGGCCCCACACGAATTTCGTCACTGTTGCGGGGCGCAAGCACTGTATCAAGGTGAGCAGTTACGGCAATCCATGGCCCGCGGCTTTCCTCTGCGAGGTGGGCGATCACATTGCCGGCGCGATCCACACGGGCTTCAAACCCGAGCGGCACGAATTGGTTTACCATCCACTGCGCCCGTTTTTCCTCAAAAAAAGTCGGCGCAGCTACACGGCACAATTCCAGATGCTTCTCATTCACCCAAGCGCGTTCCCGGCCGAATTGGCGTAGCGCTTCTGAAATCTGCGTCTGTTGCGCAAGCTCCTTCACGCCGCTATGGGATCGAAACATTACCCTAGTTTCCCATGATAAAGTCAGGCCGATGATCCCTCTGATGCTACTCGCCACCTTTGCCGCGGACCACACAGTATATATCGGTACTCGCACCCGTGAGGGCCGCAGCGAAGGCATCTACCGGATGAAGTTCAATACTCAAACCGGAGCACTCTCTGACGTCAAGCTCGCCGCCGCCACAATCGACCCCTCTTTCCTCGACCTACACCCCACGCGGCCACTGCTCTACTCCGTTGTTGCCAGCCCGGAAGGCAAGCTGGAATCGTATGCAATCGAGCCGGATGGCGGGCTGCGCCGGCTAAACGCAGTCAGTTCAAGAGGCGCTGGCCCTGCTCACGTGCAGGTGGACCGGACTGGCCAATGGGTCGCAACCGCGAACTACACCTCCGGCAGCGCCGCTGTATACAAGATTGAGGCCGACGGCAGACTGAGCGAGGCTGTGGATTCGGTGCAGCACACCGGCAAGAGCGTCGACCCCGAGCGGCAGGCTGGGCCCCACGCCCATTCCGTCAATTTTTCGCCTGACAACAAGCTGCTGTACATCTGCGACCTGGGCCTCGACGAGGTGAAGGTTTACAATTTCAACGCCGCAACCGGCAAACTAACGAGCGCACCTTCCCTGATGACGCCTAAGGGCGGCGGACCGCGACACCTGGCTCAGGGCAAGAAGCGAATCTATGTTCTGAACGAAATGGGCTCATCGATCAGTGTGTTTGAAAACGGTAAGTTGCTTGAGACCGTCAGCGCGCTTCCGGATGGCTACAAGGGGCCGACTACAGCTTCTGAGGTGATCACCAACACTAAAGAAACTGTCCTCTATTCATCGAATCGAGGCGCCGACACAATCGCAGTGTTCAGCATCGGCAAGACGCTTAAGAAAATTGCCGACGTGAAGATCGGCAAAGTACCGCGCAACTTCGTACTTTCGCCAGATGGTGGATTCATGCTGGTCGCTAGCCAGAACGACGACACGATTCAGTCCTATGCGGTTGACTCGAAGACTGGGTTGCTCACAGCCACTGGTTCGCCGGTCAAGGCAGGCAGCCCCATTTGCCTGAGATTTGCCCGACTGAGACAATAGGTCTCATGGACCTCATTAACGCGACAGCACTGATCACGGGCGGAAGTTCCGGCATCGGCCGTGCAATTGCCCAGACACTTGTATTTGCCGGGGCAAAGGTTGCGATTACCGGCCGGAATCGCGAACGGCTTGTAGACGCCGAGAAAGCGCTTGGCGTGTACGGCATCAATGCCGATGTTTCGAAAGAAGCCGACGCGGTTCGCACCATAGAGGAAGTTGTCACGGAGCTTGGTCACCTCGACATCCTTGTGAACAACGCTGGAGTAGGCGTATTCCAAGAGCTGGTAGCCCAGGACCTCGCGAGCTTTGAATCTGTCATGGCGACCAACGTCACCGGCGCGATGCTGATGGGCCGCGAGGCAGCTAAGCACTTCATCACCCGCAATCAGGGCAATATCGTCAACATCGCCTCAACCGCCGCCGTCCGGGGAGCGCCGAGAGGCACCGCCTACTACGCAAGCAAGTTCGCCCTTCGCGGGATGACTGAATGCTGGCGCGCCGAATTGCGCAAACACAATATCCGGGTGATGCTCGTCAATCCAAGCGAGGTGGTCACCAACTTTTTTGAAACCGCAAATATGCCGCAACATGCCAATGAGGCCAAGCTACAGCCGGAGGACATCGCGCATGCGGTCAAGAGCATCCTTGAAATGAACGATCGTGGCTTCACGACCGAGCTCACCGTTTTCGCGACCAACCCGCACGATTAGGCGGGCTTGACCACGTAGTCCCAACCAAAGCCCGGCCTCTCTGGAGGACGCATGTAGATGCCCTCTGGCCCGCGTGTAATCAGGTAGTTTTCTTCAAACAACTGGTAGACTTCCTTCGGTCCGCCGGGGGAAGGCAGGAAGAGTTCTGCCCATGGCGCGTTCGTGGTCGCGAGGATGAAATGGCTCGAACCGTTCAGCCCGCCGCCATGCGGAATCACCGGTATGTCATAAGCCGCAGCCAGCGCTGCAATACGCCGCATCTCGGTCAGCCCGCCGCACCAGTTCAGGTCCGGCTGCCAAATCTCAGCGCCCTGGTGTTCAAGCAACTGCCTGAATCCATAGCGTCCGTATTCGTGTTCGCCGGTGGCGATGCGAGTCGACTTCACCTGCGCCTTCAGCCGTCCGAACCCAGCGTAGTCATGCGGTTGCAAGACCTCTTCCATCCAGTAGATCCGGTATGGCGCCATCATCTCAGCCATCTCAATCGTGTAGCGTTCCGTCCAGGCCATCCAGCAATCGAGCATGATCTCGCCATCCGGTCCCATCACCTTGCGGGCACGCTGGACGAGTTCCAGATTCTTGCGCATGCCGTCGCGACCGTCGGCTGGCCCATGAGGAATCGCCAGCTTCATTTTCGTGTACCCAAACTCGAAGTGCTGCTCGATATCATTGCCCGTGCAATAAGACGGTATGCGATCTTTCGTCTCGCCGCCAAGCAGCTTGTAAACCGGTACATTCAGTGCCTTGCCGACAATGTCCCACAAGGCGAGATCGACTCCACTGATGGCGTTCATCGTCACACCCATGCGCCCGTAATGCATGGTCGAGCGCCAACAAATGTCCCAGTTGCGCTCAATATCGAAAGGGTCACGCCCCATCAGCAGCTTGGCCAGATGCTCAGTCACAATTACGCCACCACCCGCGCCGCCATTTCCGTAGCCGGTGATGCCCTTGTCTGTGGTGATCTCAACCGTAAAGCTCGGCACCTTGCCGGCTTCAGGGAAGAATAGCTCCCGGCGGGGTTTGAATTCCGGGTAGATCGACATCGGGTTGGCGACCTCGACAAACTGTGTCGACCAAGCCCCGGGGGCCGGTTTAAAAGCCGGATAAGGCTTGCGGGGCGTGGCCTGCACTAGCCGGATACCCGTGATTTTCAGTTTCGATTTCTCTTGAGCCCAGCCAAGTGCGGGCAGCGCTAACGCGGTGAGTAATTCCCTTCTTCGCATGCGCAAAGTATATGCCCTTTGGCGATACTCTCGAAAGTAGACACTCATGCCACTTTCAGCGGTGATCACCGCAGCCGCACCCAAACAGCGCCACCTCCTGCACCAGACTTTGGCCAAGGAGGATGCCCAACTTCAGACCGTCGCCCAATTCGCGCTGAACCTTTTGATGCCTGAAGATCGCGAACCGCTGGTCGACCGCGTTGCGATCATCATCCCGAAGGGCGACACGGGACGCTTCAGCGATTTGCTGGAGCACCGCCACGAGAACCTAACCCTGATCGAACAAGAGCCACCGCTCGGCTACGTGCAGGCTCTCTATCAGGCACGCGGCTTTGTCGGCAACTCGCCATTTCTCCACCTAGTCGGGGACCACTTCTACCAGGCCGCGGAAGGCCCCTCGTGGACGCTGGCATCGATGTTAATCGAAACTTTTGAGCGGGAAGCCTCCAGCGTTTGCGCCGTACAACCTACGCGCGAAGCGCTGCTGCCTTACTTTGGCGCCGTGGGCGCTTCTCCCAGACCCAGCGCGGATCGAAGACCGCTGTTTCAGATCGAGACGGTGATTGAAAAGCCGACTCCGACTGAGGCAGAGCAGAGGCTGATTATCCCGGGCCTGCGCGCTGGTCAGTATCTCTGCTTCTTCGGACTGCACATCTTTTCGCCGACGCTGATGCTGATTCTCGACGAGGGGTTTCAGGCGGGCAAGCCGCCGGGATCGCTGTCTGAGGCGATCCATATGTTGGCGGAGCGGGAACCGGTGTTGGCAACCATTCTCCCGGGATCCCGCTTCGACCTCGGCTCTCGCTATGGAATCCTGCAGGCGCAGTTGGCGCTTGCACTCAACGGCCGCGACCGGGAAGAAGTTCTCGCGATGATCGTGGAGTTGCTCGCGCGATGACGCTGATTGACATCCTTCAAAGCCCCGATCTACGTGACCGTTCTTTTGAATCGTGGGCTGCCGGCAAGTCTATCGATGAGCTCGCAGTAGAGGCCGACCGGCTCGAGGCCTTTCGAACCTCCACTTCAAGCCTGTACGACAAAGTACGGGCGCTTCTGTTTCTGAGCAATCTGCATCAGTACCATCTGGTGCCTCTGGCGCAGGACAATACGCTTCTGCCCTATGCCGCGGTCCAACATATCCGTAGCCGTCACTTCGAGCGGGCAATCAGCGAATTGAGGTCGCTAGAGGGAAGAAGCCCGGCGCTTTCCAGTGCACTGGCAGCCGCATACCGAGGCCTCGCTTTCCAGACCCTTGCCGAACAAGTCCGCCGCAGCGTTCGATCTTTCCCCGGCAATCAATGGATGTTCCGCACCGGCCATCATGGCGACTATCCGATGAGGCTTGCACCTGAACTCTTGACTGGGAAACCCTTTCCAGTTCTGCAGGAGTGCACTCCGGTTCGCATGGATCTGAGCCACAGTGCCTGGAGCGATATTTTCTTCCTCGCGATGGATTTTCCGGAAGGCGCAAGGGTTATTAATATTTCGGTCGACCTGGCAAATCAAGGCAGCGGCGAAGCGCCAAAGCCGCCCGTGGAAGCTTTTGTTCGAGTGATCGATGAACCGGTGCTGCGGCTGGCGAGTGTAGACCTGGAGGCTCGCGCCGACATCTCAACGATCGATGAAGTCTTTGATTTCGCCGCCGACTATCTGGGCCTGCTCAAAGCGGCGCTGATCGCCAGCGGTCTTATTCCATCGGGATTTGAAGGCAGCCGCCAGTCTTTGGCTGAGATCCTGTTCTTGCTCACCGGCAGCCGCAAGCATGGCCTTGAGGTCGTAAGTCAGGTCAATGAGATTCCCAAGGGAAGCAGACTGGCAGTCTCCACCAATTTGCTTGCGTCCCTGATTTCGGCTCTCATGCGCGCGACGGGCCAGATCCGCAATCTCACCGGCCCGCTGTCCGAGAATGATCGCCGGCAAGTCGCCGCCCGGGCCATCCTGGGCGAATGGCTTGGTGGCTCAGGAGGCGGCTGGCAGGATTCTGGCGGCGTCTGGCCGGGCATCAAATTGATTGAAGGCGTCTTGGAGCCGAGCCCTGTCACGAGCCGTGGCCAACTCCTCCCTCGTCACACGCTGCTCGAAAACTCGATTGCCCCGGAAGCCCAGAGCAAGCTCGAAAATTCCCTGGTCCTCGTACACGGTGGCATGAGCCAGGATGTTGGGCCGATCCTCGAGATGTGCACGGAGCGCTATCTGTTGAGGAGTGAAAAGGAATGGGAGGGTCGCCTTGAGGCGATCAAGATCTTTGACGAACTTCTGGCGGCTCTGAGTTCCGGCGACATCAAACAATTGGCCCAACTCACTCAGCGTAACTACGATGGCCCAATTCAGACGATCATTCCATGGGCAGCCAACGCTTACACAGAAGCACTCATAGCGGCCTGCCGCAGCCGATTCGGAACTCAGTTCTGGGGATTCTGGATGCTGGGTGGCATGAGCGGCGGCGGTATGGGCTTTGTATTCGACCCGGTCATACGGGACGAAGCAGCTTTGGCTATAGTTGACATCCTCGCTTCCGTCAAGAATCGTTTTGAGCATGCCATCCCATTCGCCATCACTCCCGTGGTCTATGATTTTGCGATCAATCGAAACGGCACTACGGCGGAGCTCAAGACCGGATCTCAAGCACTGCTGAGCCGCAAGTATCACTTGTTCACTGTCCCATCGCTGCTGCGAATCCCTGCCGCCAGTCTGCCCGAGGAACGGCGCAGTGAACTCGGTCGCGTAGCGGAAAGCTACTCCGATCTCACGGGTGGACTCTTCGAGCGTCTGTTCCCCAAAGAACAGGCCGGTGCAGACGAAGGACAGGGGCTAGACAGGCTGCTTGCTTCGTTGGGCTTCGATCCGCAAGTGCATGAACGGCTGCGGGCTGATTATTTATCGAACCGCATCGGACTGGCCAAGAACATCTTGCCCTCTAATCTGAATGTCGAAAACATTCGGCCTGAGGATCTCATGACTGTGCGGCCATCCGCGGCTTCCACGGGCCGCAGAGCCCTCCAGGAAGGCCGCGCTGCCGTGGTTACGCTTGCGGGTGGAGTCGGCAGCAGATGGACCAAGGGAGCAGGGACGGTCAAGGCTCTCATCCCTTTCCATCGCTTCGCGGGCCGATACTTCAATTTCCTCGATGTCCACCTGGCCAAGACGACCGTAGCCCGCCAGCGCTATGGCGCGGCCATTCCACACATCATCACGACAAGCTACCTCACTGGGCAACCAATCAAGGAGAGTATTCAAGCCGAAGGAGTCTATGTATCGGAAGGTCGCAGCATCGGGCTGCGATTCATACCCACGCTTGCCGACCTGCGCTACCTCTGGGAAGTTTTGCCACAGCAACAACTGGACGAACAGAAACAAAAGGTCCGGGCCAGTGGCCGCGCCGGATTGATGCGCTGGGTCGAACAGATGAGAGAAGCCAGCGACTACCGCGCCAATCTTCCACACCAATGTATCCACCCGGTTGGGCACTGGTATGAGATTCCAAACATGCTGCGAAATGGGCTCTTGAATCGCCTGCTCATCGAGCAGCCAAAGCTAGAATACCTCCTGATGCACAACGTCGATACTCTGGGCGCAGCTCTCGATGTAACACTGCTCGGCAATCACATCGAGAGCGGTGCGGCCTTCACGATCGAGGTAGTGCGCAAACAATTTGGCGATCATGGCGGCAGTTTGGCCCGCGTGGATGGCAAACCTCGCCTCGTCGAAGGGCTCGCTTTGCCGAGTGAGGAAGTGGAGTTCAACTTAAGCCACTACAATGCAAGCACTTACTGGATCTTCATCGATAAGCTGCTCACGGCATTCGGGCTGACGCGCAAGACGCTCGGCGATGCCAAAGCCGTCGACGAAGCCGTGCGCAAGACGTCCCAACGCGTTCCCAGCTACATAACAATCAAGGACGTCAAGAAGCGCTGGGGCCGAGGGCAGGAAGATATCTATCCGGTCGCGCAATTTGAGAAACTCTGGGGTGACATGACCGCACTGGAAGAAATCCACTGCAACTATGTCGAGGTGCCTCGACGCCGTGGCCAACAGCTCAAAGAAGTGGCCCAACTTGATACCTGGTTGCGGGACGGATCTGCGGCAGAAATCGAAGCCAGCCTGCATATCTAATTTCAAAGCGTTAAACTTTGAACAATTCCCATGCGACTCTCTATCCTTTGCTTCGTAACAGCGACTGCGGCATTCTCACAGGAAGCGCCGGTCGCGACTCCTCCAATTGGGCGTGACCAGCACCGCTCGATGATCGTTTCGAAGTTCGGCATTGTCGCGGCGCCGCAATTCCTCGCCTCACAAGCAGGCGCGCGAATCCTTGAAGCCGGCGGCAACGCGATCGATGCCGCCATTGCAGCCAATGCCATGACCGGATTGACACAGCCTTATGTCAACGGCATCGGCGGCGACCTGTTTGCCATATACTACGAAGCCAAGACGGGAAAAGTATATGGTCTGAACGCCAGCGGCTGGACACCGAAAGCGCTCACCGTTGAATATCTCAAGTCCAAGAACATCGAAAAGATCGATCCGATTGGCGTCCACGCGATCACGGTGCCAGGCGCTGTGGCTGGCTGGGATGCACTTAGCAAGAGGTTCGGCTCCCTGCCTCTAGCCAAACTACTTGGGCCCGCGATTTACTACGCCGAGAATGGTTTCGCCTTGCCGGAATGGGGCGCACGTAGCTGGGTCAGCCAACGGCTGATGAAGCAACCCGGTTACGCAAGCACCTATTCTCCGGACGGCAAGCGTCCTGCCGTGGGCGACACGTTCAAGAATCCAGCCCTCGCAGAGAGTCTGCGCCAGATTGCCACCAACGGTCGCGACGCATATTACAAGGGCAAGATGGCGACGAATCTGGTCAAGTTTCTCCAGGAGCAGGGGGGCGCACACTCTCTCGAAGACTTCGCCGAATACGAGCCCGAGTGGGTTGAGCCAATCTCGACCACCTACCGCGGCTGGAAGATCTACGAATTGCCGCCGAACGGCCAGGGCATCGCCGCCCTCGCAATGCTCAACATCATGGAGCACTTCCCCATATCGGACTACGGCCACAATTCAGCCGCTGCCTTGCACGTGATGATCGAAGCCAAGAAGCTTGCATATGCGGACATGGCGCGCTATGTGGGCGATCCCCGCTTCGGACCGATCCCTGTCGCGGAAATGATGTCCAAAGATCTCGCCGCCAAGCGCTCGCAGCAGATCGACATGAAGAAGGCTGCCTGCAAGGTGCTGCCCAGCGAACTCAGCTCCGCGCTCAACGCACGCGGCCGCGAGACGATTTACCTTTCCACCGTGGATAAGGACGGCAACATCGTGTCTTTGATCCAGAGCAACTACGCCGGCTACGGCACAGGAATGGTCGCCCCAGGTGCGGGCTTCTCTTTCCACAACCGTGGCGCAGGCTTCGAACTCAAACCCTCGATGCCGAACACGCTGATGGGCCGCAAACGCCCTCTCCACACAATCATCCCCGCCTTCATGCAAAAGGACGAAGTCGCGATCGGCTTCGGCATCATGGGCGGCTGGAATCAGTCCCAGGCCCATGCGCAATTCGTGGCCAACATCGTCGACTTCGGCATGAACGTCCAACGCGCCATGGAAGTGCCCCGCTTCACCAAAGCCACATTCGAAGGCTGCGATGTGCAAATGGAAAATGCGATGCCTGACTCCGTCCGCATCGAGCTACAGAAGCGTGGGCACGTGATCACCCCGCTAAACGGTTATTCCAGCGCAATGGGCAATGGCGAGGCTGTCATGCATGACGCCAAACGTAAGGTCAACTTTGCTGGCGCGGACCCACGCACCGACAGCGCTGCGATGCCGCAGAATCCGCCGATCCCCTAAACTACTTGCGGCGGGCCAGTTGCAGTGCCTTCATGCGCTTATGCAGGTTCGTGCGTTCCAAGCCCAAAGACCGCGCGGCTTGCGATACATTCCATCCGGTTTCATCGAGCGCCTTGAGCAGTGCTTCCCGCTCAGCCGACTCACGGGCCTCGTGCAAAGAATTGCGCCCCACGCCTGAGACCTCCCGGGCAAGAGTGATCTCAACCGGGACAGCGCTTTCCTCGATCAAATCGCCAGGCGAGAGAATTGCCATGCGCTCCACGATGTTGCGCAACTCGCGTGCATTCCCCGGCCAATGATAAGTCTCCAGGGCCTCTACCGCTGCTGGATGCATCGACTTTGGCTTGAATGAATTGCGCCGGCAAAACTCATCGAGAAAATATCCAACCATGGCCTCGATGTCGGCAACCCGCTCGCGCAAGCTCGGCACACGAATCGGAACGACGGACAGACGGTAGTAAAGATCCTCGCGGAACTGTTGCCTCTGCGCCAACGCAGCCAGGTCTTTATTGGTCGCGCTCACAACCCTCACCTGCACCCGGATCAATTGCTCTCCGCCAACTCGATGGAACTCACCTTCCTGCAAAACACGCAACAACTTGGCCTGGCTTGCCGCCGCCAAATCGCCAATTTCGTCGAGAAACAACGTACCACCGTCAGCCAGCTCAAACTTGCCGCGCCGCAATCCAGTCGCACCGGTGAACGCACCTTTCTCATGCCCGAACAACTCGCTTTCGATCAGCTCATTCGGGATCGCCGCACAGTTCACCTTTACAAACGGGCCGCTCGCAAAGGGGCTCGACTGATGGATATGCGCCGCCAACAGCTCCTTTCCCGTCCCCGACTCGCCAATCAGCAAGACCCGCGCATCCGATCTTGCCGCCAGCGTCGCCTGCTCGACAATCCGTGCGAAAGCGGGCGAGGCGCCAATCATCCGAGGGCCTGACCCCAACTGTTCCTTAAGCCGCGTGTTTTCTTCCTTCAACTTCCTTTGCTCCAACGCGCGCGCTATTGCAATCAAAACACGCTCACGCGAGAGCGGCTTTTCGAGAAAATCAAAGGCCCCAGTCTTTACTGCCTCGACCGCATCCTGGATCGTCGCGTGACCGGAGATCATCAACACAGGCGCATCCGGCTGCTGGGTAAGCACCCGTCGCAAGAGATCGATGCCGCTTCCATCGGGCAGCCTGACATCGAACAGATAGAGGTCTGCCCGAGGCGCCTGCGCGAAAGACGACACGGACAACAGAGTCGTAACCGCATACCCTTCACGCTCCAGAATCAGGCGTAAGGAGCGGCCGATATTTTCTTCGTCGTCAACGATAACGATTCGCTTTGCCATTGTGATTTTGCTTCTTTCAGACGGATCGCGAATGCCGCGCCCCCCATCGAACTTGTCACCAACTCCAGATCCCCACCCATTACAACCGAGCTGCGTTTGGCGATCGAAAGCCCCAGTCCCATACCCGTCCGTTTGAATGAGATCGTCGGCTGAAACAACGTCTCCTTCGCAAGCAAGCTTAACCCAGGTCCGGAGTCTTCGACAGTAATCTCAAGCTGCCCCCGCCCGGTCTTGGTGCAAACGCGGATCACTCCGCCCCGCCCGGCTGCATCGGCTGCATTCTCCAGCAGGTTGGTCAGCACCCCACGCAAAAGATCCGCATCGGCCACCGCCCAGCCACTGTCAGGATCGAGATGTTTGCGATAGATCACATCCGGATGCGCCGCCCGCAGGAATGCAATGCGCTCTTCCACGATTGCATTCACATTCAGCTCAACCATTTCAAGTGGAGGCTCGCTCGACAACTCGCTGAACGCACGTACGCGCCGCTCCAGACTTTGCACTTCTTCGGTTACGATTTGCGAAGCCTGCTCTAGAAATGCCCGCTCCTCGGGATTCGAGCGAGCTACCATTTCTTCAACAGTCAACCGTATCGGTGTCAGCGAATTTTTCACCTCATGCGCCATCTTGCGCGCCAGGGTTTGCCAACTCTCAAGACGCGTAAAATACAACAGCCTCTCGCGGCTGCGTTCGATCTGCTCACTCATCTCGTTGAAGCTGGAGATTGCCTGTGCCACCTCATCCTGTCCACTAACAACCACCGCCGTTCGCTTGCCAATTCCAAATTCACGAAGCGCCTGGGTGAGTTGCTGTATGGGCCGGGTCAGGCGGTTCGTCATCAACAACAAAGCCGCCAGTGAAATGCACCAGATACCGCCGGCCAGCGAGGCGAGTGTAAGGAAAAAGCCGCGTCTCAGGTCGCGTCCCCGGTGCGCCTCGATTACTTGCCTTGCTTCTCCCATTTCAGCCTGCAATTGAGGCAACCTGACCCCATCCAACCTCAAACGATATGCGCCCTCTGGACGCAAGAGAATCAGATCTTCCCCATCCAACACAAAGCGCTCTCGTTCATCCGCTTCCAGCCGCATGGAAGGCAGTGGCTCGGGCTTCAAAGCTCCATGAGCAACTCGCTCGCGAAGCAACTGCCTCGAACTCTGATAAAGCGCCCTCCCAGCCGCCTCCAATTGAATGGTCGATTGTTCCAATTCTCGAACTGGCGCAGTGTCGAGAGACTGGTCCAGCAGCCTCCAGGACACATAGAGCGTCGCCCCCAGCGGCGCTAAGGTCGCAATCAGAAACAGCAGCAAAAGTTTGTCGCGCAATCTCGTCATGGGCTGGCCAATGCTCCCAGCGTAAAGCTCTGGCTCATCGCCGTAAAGCGCAACTCCTTGGGATCGGGCGGACGCGAAAAGAGCTCAACCAGTACGCCCAGATCCACACTGCCCTGCGGTTTCAATGGGTTCGCGATCTTCAGGCCCGCGCTCCTGATCTCGAGTTGCATGGTAAGTGGTCGATTCTTGTCGACCTGGGGCAATGGCAGTAGCATCCTGCCCAAACACCAACCCGCAACCGATTCGCCCTTCAGCCGGGCCGTCGAATATACCGGCGTACGCGGTGAGGTTTGAGATAGCTGTACCGCGGAATAGGATTCCTCCCAAAGATCGTAGCTCAACACAAACCGGTGGAGCGAACGAGCCAAAGGTCTTGCTCCATCAAGGATTTGCAACTGAAAATCGAAGGTAACACTTTGGCCGTTGCGCAATCGATCTAGTGGCTTTCCTTCGAGAAATTTGAGGGTCGGCGCAAGCACACCCAGCCGACCGTCATTCAGACGTGGCACGAGCGTCTGCGCCGCGAGCAGGGCCGGGAGCAGCAATTGGAGCGCGCCAGTGCGCGCGAACGTCAAAAATTCATCCCCACCAAAAAGATGGGTTCGATGGACGACGATCGAATCGGAAATGCAACCATAGCCGTTATTCCACTCACCACGAAACCAAGTCCCGCCGAGTGCCTGAGTACTTTTGGACGTCCCTCGTTCCAAAGGGTTCCAGTATCGTAAACCGCCCGCACGAAATGGTACCTGCCGTCAGCGGAGAAATGGATCATACGTTCCGCGCCAAGCGGGGCCAGCTCGAACCGGTTCCAACCCCGCAATGTCCGGCTATTGCCAAGTACAAAGCGGTCCAGCACCGGGGCACGCCCATCGATCGTACCAGTCAGCGCGCTGACGCTGAGCGAAGTATTCCCCGATGCCATCGTGAGCCGTCCCTCGCCGACATGTCGACGATAGGAGAAATCCGATCCAAGAGTGGTGGTGGCCGCGCGCAGGCTATAACCTGCCTCCAGCGTTTGTGTACTGGCAAGTCCAAGCTGCCACTGTTTTGAGTAGCGCAGAGTAGAAATAACAGCGTGTGCTGCCTGAACTTTCGCGGCCGGAAGTTGATATTCGAGATTGTTGAAGCTAAAGCCAGCTCGGAGCTCAAGCCCGGGCAATAGATCCACGATCATGGTTGGTTCAAAGTTCGTGCGTGTGCGATAGAACTCTTCTGAGCTCCCATTCCATTGGGAGCGAAACGATTCGCCTATGAATGCGAGTCTGATGCGGCGTTCCGGCGTCAACGACGCTACAAGACCTCCGCGGATCCCAGAATATCGTTCAACGCGCTCATCATTGTCTGTGATCAAACCAACATTGAGGAGCGCCTTCGATAACTTGATATCGGCGCCTGCCCCGAAGGTGAAGTTTTGGCTCGAATGAAAGGCAAGCCGCGATGTGTTGAGGTCAACGACCTTGCCGGTTCGCTCAAGCGTGAACAGCACCCGGATCTGATCCTGTTTCTCACCTTTTGAAACGGTTCGAATGACTTTGAATCCAGGAAACTCCGCCCGGATCCGTTTCTCGATGTCGTCAAGGAGATCTGTCCGAAATTGCCGCCCCATTACCCGGTCAAGCTCTCGCTGGAGCCCGCGTGAAACCACAGAAGCCGCACTCTGGATCGAAATCCGCTCGATCCGGTAACGTGAATTCACATTGGTATTGGTCGAGTCTTGAAAAGCCACGGCCCTCCCACAAGGGACCAGGAGAACCGTGGTTGCCATCAAAGTGGCGAAGAGGTACTTCATGTGTGCTTTCTTGAATTGCAACCACAATGCCAATCTCTAAGCCATTGAATTAACAGGACCACAAGTCGCGTTGTGCTGTGCGGGGCACACTCAAGTGTCACCGTGGCGCAACAGTCCAAAGCCCTTTACACTTCATTACAAAATCACTGTTTTGTTGGACTTGGAATTGAGCGTAAATAAGAGGTGATGAAACTACTAATGATGTCATCTCTTCTCTGCGGCGGCATTCTACTTGCCGCGGACTTCTGGCAAACCAAGAAGCCGAGCGAATGGACGGAGAAGGAAGCCCGCAGGATCGTCGACAACTCGCCTTGGGCAAAAGAGATCCAACCTTCGATGAATATGGAATCAATGGGTCGAGGCGGCCGAGGCGGCGGCATGGGGCGCGGTGGAGGTGGGGGAATGGGCGGCGGCGGCGGCATGGGCGGCGGTCAGCTCAGCGGCCCAGGTGGTGGCCCGGGCGGTGGCGGGGGCGGCGGCGGTATGGGTGGCGCAGCCGGCATGGGCGAAGCCGGAGGCATGGGGGGTGGGCCCGGTGGCGGCATGCAAATGCCGAGGGTTAAAGTCACCTTCGAAACGGCCGTCCCGGTAGCCGAAGCGAAATCACGCATTGAAATCAAGGATGTGTTTCAAGGCGTGCGCGACAAGTACGTCGTCATTTCTGTCGCCGGCATGCGCATGATGGGCGGAATGGGTGGCGGCTCGGCTGCGGGAAAAGGCCAGCCACAAAGCGATCCGGCGGAACGTCAAAAGGCCATGCAAGAACGCCTGCTACAAATGACAACTCTCAAGATCAAAGACGACAAAGTCTATCAGCCGGCTGAGGCAAGAATGCAGCAGACCCCGGCTGGCCCGGTCATGCTGTTCGCCTTCCCTCGTAATGAGCTTCAATTGACTCCCGACGACAAGCAGCTGACCTTCAAGACATCCATGGGCCCAATGGAGATTCAGGTCAAATTCAACCTCAAGGACATGGTCTACGACAAGCAACTTGCGCTCTAGTCGATGATCCCGTTCCGCAATGCAAAACGCACAAGCTCGCCCGTGGAATGTAGATTCAACTTTTCCATAATTCGACCTCTGTGTGCCTCCACCGTATAAACACTGAGATTCAGCGAAGACGCGATTTCCTTGTTCGTCCGCCCCTCGGCGATCAATTGCAGCACTTCGCGTTCGCGCGTCGTCAACAGATCCAGCGGATTCGTAACATGCTTGCGGTAGTCCGTCAGCACGGCATCGGAAATCGCAGGGCTCAAAAACGCCTCTCCCCTGGCAACCACCCTCACCGCCTGTAGCAAATCGCCTTCGCAGGAATCCTTCAGCAAGTATCCCTTTGCCCCCGCACGAAGAATCTCGCGCACATAAACGGCATCCTTATGCATCGACAATGCCAATACCCTCGACCTCGGCGCGGACTCTGCAATTCTTCTCGTCGCCTCAATGCCATTGAGCTCGGGCATCGTAACATCCATCACAACCACTTCCGGCTGCAGGCTTGTCGCCAACTCAACCGCCTCTCGGCCATTGGAAGCCTCCCCCACGACTTCAAGATCTTCCTGGGCGTCGAGTATCATGCGGAATCCCTTCCGCACGACAGCGTGGTCATCAGCTAGCAATATGTGCGTTTTCTTGGTCTGCATCTTCTTCTTTCTTCGCACTCAGCGGAGCGTAGACTTCAATGCGCAATCCACCGCCGGGTGGCTTGTTCAAACGCAGTTCCCCACCGATTTCGTTTGTCCGGGCCCTCATTCCAGTCAGGCCCAGTGAAGGTTGAGCGGGCAACTGCCCATCGCGCATGCCGCGCCCATTGTCTTCAATCGAGAGCAGCACGCGGTCGCGGTATTGATCCAGAGTTACCCTGGTTGCCGTTGCGCCAGAGTGGCGCGCGATGTTCGTCAACCCTTCCTGAGCAATACGAAACAGGTGCGTCTCAGTCTCGATGTCCATCCGGCCCGTAAAACCACAGGTGTATTCGACGCTGATTCCCGTGCGCTGGGCAAACCCGTCCGTAAGCCATCTCAATCCGGCGTCCAGCCCAAAGTCATCAAGGATAACGGGGTGGAGCAGTTGAGACAGTTCGCGAACATTGGCAATCGCTCCATCCACCAGCGCAATACAATCCGCACGTCTACTGACGGCATCGGAAGCCACACTCGCACTGAGGTTTGCCTTGATAGCCGCCAGCGACTGTCCAAGCTCATCATGCAACTCGTGGGAAAATCGCCGAGCCAGTGATTCCTGATCCTGAAGCATGTGCCAGGAAACGCGGCTGAGCTCGCTGGCCTGCGCTTCGATCTTTCGGATGCTTGACCTGGCAAACCACAGCGTCACCACCGCGCACAGCATTGCCAACACGAGGCACGCTCCCAGCAGGATGCGCGAGTTCGAAGCCAATTCCCTCGACTCGGCTTCGATCCGCAACTCGGTCGCCTCCATGCGGTGCTCGCTGGCCTCAAGCAACTCCTGCTCGACGCGTACGACTGCATCATGCCTATCGAACAAGGTCGCCAGTTCCGAAACCTGAAGTGTCCGGCGCCGGTCAACAGCCTGCTTCACACCCTTCGAGAACGAGTCGACGGCAACTTGCAACTCACGCCACTTCAAAGCCTCCGGGGTTCCGATCGCGCCTGCGGCAATCGACGATAAGGCGCGATCCGCCGATTCCAGTTCGGCGATCAGCGCGGTTCGATCGATAGAATCCTGGCCCGGCGCCAGTTGGTGCAAGACGGCGGCCATTGTGTTCTGGCCCGCCTGTACATCGTTGAGCAATCGCGCCATCGCAAGTTGCTCCTTCACCACTTGCGCAGAATCATCCTCGATAGCGCGAGTGCCGCGTACCGCTACAAATCCTGCCAGTCCCAAGAGTGCAACGACCAGAGAAAAGCCTGCAACCAGCACCCGCAGGACCACTCGCTCGGTGATCCTGTTCTGTGGAGGCCCTATCATGCAACCACTCTAGCGCCCGGCAAGCAGCGCTGCGATCCAGTGTGCCGAAGGCTCGCGTAAATTGACAAACAAGGAAGGCGAGATTCCACCAACAACCAAAATCACTACGGGTACAGTGAGCGCAAAGCGCTCCATCCAACAGGCGTCCGGTATGGGCGGCACATGGATCCCGCGCCGGCCCAGGAACAATGTCGAAAGCAGTTTCAACGATGTAATGGCATTCAGCGCGGTCGCAAGCGGCAGACCGAAGCCAAGGAGCGGATGCGATTCGAGCGCACCGTGAAAGAGCAAATCCTCAGCCGCGAAGCCCAACGTTCCAGGCAGTCCCACCAGTGTCAATGCCCCGATTGCGAAGAATACCGCCAGCCGGGGGGCATGGAATCCCAGTCCGAGAAACCCGGCCGGGCGATCCACTTCCGTCGTCCGGACCTCAAGAGCTCGATACACAGCAAGCAGCGAAGTCGTGGCAAGCGCCACAACTAGCCAATGCACCAGCGCTCCGGTAATTCCTTCCACGTTCCGGTTCTCAAGTCCAGCCAGAATAAACGAAGTCTGGCTGATGCAAAGCAAGGCCAGGATCCGTCTGGGGCGCTGTGCCACCAATGCCAGGAATGCCGCATAAAGAGCCGTGAATATGGCCAGCAGGCCAATTAGGGAAAGTGTCTGCACCGCTAATTGCGGGAACAACCTGAAGGCGAAGCGGATCATCAAGAATGCGCCAAGGTGGCTATTCAGCATCAGATTGACAGCGGGCAGTGGCGCCTCTTCAAATGCCATGGGAATCCAGAAATGAAATGGAAAAATCCCTTTGCGCAGCAGCGCCGCCAAAACCAGAGCCGCAAACCCCGCGATGTGCGCATTGCCGTTCTCGCCGAACGAAATCAAAGCCGTGCCGATCCCGAGCGCAAGGGTGCTCGACGCAAGCATCATTCCTGATTTCCCTGTGCGGAAGGCGAGCCCCACTAATGCCCAACCCACCAGAAATACCCAGAGCGAGCCCGATACGTATGCGATGAGCGTGCCTGCCACGATCAAAGCCAGTTGAATCCGGTTGTTGCCTGATACATCTTTGCGCGGTGCAGTGGCCAACGTGATAGCAGTGATCAACAGATATCCGAAGATCGCGAACAAGGAGAATGAATCCATCAAAAACATTTAGCTTTCGACCCTCTTCGCACTTTCATTCCAGACGTCCCGCGCAACTCCATTGATTAAGCTCTTCAACTCCCGGCTTTGTGTCGACTGAACAAGCCCGGGCTCAAATCCAGAGGCCCAGCGCGCAAACCGCAAAACAGGCGCGATCAGCACGCGATCGGCAAGAGCGTCGTAGTAGCCTCTTTCCAGACCAATCCGGTAGAGCCAGGCCCGAAGCCCTTCAGGCAGGATCCGCTCATAATGCAAACCGGTCTTTCCCAGATGGCCACCAGCCGCGGCATGCACGCGATGGTAGTCGTGGAGCATGGACGGAGCACGAAGGAATTGCAGCGTCCTGACAGCCGCATGGCCCAGAATATGCACAAGCGCGAGCCTCGGAAAACCCAGCGCAATTTCCATAAAGATAATTCCGAGTTGAGCCATCGCGGCATAGGCCAGCGATGTTTTTGCGTCTGTCGATACGCGCTGGATCAGGGTTGCGATCAGTGCCGTCTGCGCTCCAACCAGAAAAACCACGATGGAGGCCCAGGGAGAAGCCTCGAAAATCGAAGCGGATCGCAACAACAGAAACGCGCCGAGATGAACCGAAATCGCGCCGTAGAAGATTGCGCTCGAAGGAGTCGGTCCTTCCATGGCCCTTGGCAGCCAACCGAAAAACGGGAATTGTGCCGACTTGCCGGCAGCAGCAATCAGAATCAAGAGTCCGATGATCGTTGGGTGCGAAATATGCCCTTCTGCAATTTTGGAGAAATCGGCTGTTTGCATCGTGTAATGAAGCCCGAATATCCCGAGCATCAATCCCACGTCGGCAAGCTTGTAAGTCGCAAATACACGAACAGAATTCTGTACCGGTTCCCTGCGCTCATCGAAGAAGGAAATCAGCAGGACTGACGTGATGCCAACCAGTTCCCAACCTCCAAGCATCAAGTCATAGGAGGCAGCGGTAAACGCAAGCAACGCACCGAACGCAAACAAATTCAAGAGCATGAAGAATCGGAAGAAGCCGCGATCACGATGCAGATACCTGGCCGAAAATGCCGTTACGATACCAGCGAGAATGATAGTCAAAACGGTCAGCGGCAGCGACAACCAGTCGGCAACCAGCGCAAATGAGAACACATATTCTCCCGCTTCAAACCATGTGCCGAGGGACGCCTCTACGGAAACTGCACCTGTCCGGTACATCTCAAGGACCAGTGCGGAACAACATAAGGCAATCCCGATGTAGACAACCTTCGTAAGCCCGGTAGTCACTTTCTCAGGCGGCGTCCAACCCAGCAACCATAACAATGCCAGGCTTAGAAACAGAATTCCAGGAGCGGCGACGATCGCGATCAAGAGCGTTTCCATTGTTTACCTCACAGCCACTTCTGCGCTCTCGTCGATGCGAGCCATAGGCAAGTGTTCTCGCCTTCCGTGATACCAGTCGATGGACGATTTCGCATGAAACAGCTTTTCGTCCTCGCCCTCGATCAATTCCCACTCTCCATCGCCACGGTACATATGGATCCTGCTGCCGTCCCGCGGATCCATCGTTGCCAGCCGGATCCAGCGATTTGACAGGAACTCCCAAAGCAGCGCACTCTTTCGAATGGTCGCCAACACCCGCTCTGGCGTTGACTCGACCACAAATAGGATCCGCACCGGCTCATGAATCTCCACCATCTGCCACGGCAACCCTGTGCGCAGATCACTTTCAAATCCGTTCATCACACCCACCAGGCCGGTTACATTATGCGGCAGCTTCGTCCCACACCCATATCGCTCGTTGTCAACAAAGGAGAAGTAGTACTCGAGACTGATGCCGCCACAGACGGGAATCACAGCTCCCAGTAATTGTGCGAGACTCGCATTCTCCGGGTCCTGCGTCGCGTCATAACTCACCAGGAATGCACGGCGGTCAAGAAACAACCCTCGCGTGGTCGATCTCCTGCCAACGATGCAAACCGAATTCGTGCAGTGTCCGTATTCCGGCCTCGGTTCTGCAAGATGCTCACTTCGCTCCAGCACGTGATGGAGGCCATCGATGGGCCGCCGGGAATTGCTGGCTGCCTCAAAACGTCGAGCCCGCTCAAGAGCACTCCGAGCCCTGGCTTCGTCAAGCGAGGTGCGCAACCTCTCCACATCCAAGCGATGCGTAGCCGGCAAATCCTCCAGATCGTACAGATCCACATCGTCGTTCGCCGTATCGTGATACCCACCGACAAACCACGTATCCTCAGGAATCAAAATATCCCTCTCCCTCAACCCCCGCCTCACCTCGGGATGATTCGCCATCGCAGCGAAGATTCTTGCATTCGGTCCACCGCGCCGGCCGCCGCAGGCCCCGCAATCATGCGCAGACTCGTGCGGATTGTTCAAACTGGTCGATCCGTGCCCCAGCACCGCAACGATGCGAGCCATCCCCTTGCGCAAGCCAGCAGCCCCGAGCATCCCTGCAACCCGGTCTACTTTCTCAGCTAAGCTAAATCCGGGCAACAATCCATGGGCCGCATCGTGACCCCGGGCATCGGCCCTCATAAACGTCAGTTCGGTGCGCGGTTCAGGTAACACGCTTGCGTTCAGCCAGTCCATTAACTGCGCGTACCTTCGAGGGTTCAGAACTCTTGCAGCCATCGGTACGATGCTAAAGATCCCCAACAGGGTGGTCCCCAGCCAACCCCTTAACAAAGTGCGCGAGCTGACAAACGACTCACGCGCAGCCCGCGCCCAGAGTCTTCGCAGCGATTGCCTGCGATTGTGCAGCTCCTCCTGCCCGGCAAACGGTTTTTCTAAGACAGCATGAGCCGGCTTCACCACAACGGGACAAAGCGAAACGCCGTGGGCATCGTCCATCCCCTCATAGTTCATCGCCACACCGAAGAATCCAGCCGCACCAAAGGTTTCAACCTCCGGGTCAGCCTCTTCAAGGTGCCGGCGTATCGATTCTTCGCGTTCGTCGATACAAAAAAACACTTGCGCCTCCAACCTTGGAGGACAAGCCAATGGCGGCATAACGGCGTGACTTCGCAGCGGCAAAAGGATCTGCCGCTCATGACGCCTCTCGTAGGCCAAGTGCCAGACGCGGCGTCGTTCCCACTCGTCAAACGCCTCAACTGCTGTCATGAACTTGGCGATTTCGGATTCATTCCAACTGCGCAACTCGAACAAAGTGTGGCCAGCAAGATACGCGGCATCCTGCAGCACCGCCGCACGTTGCAGCCGCTTAGCCTCAGACTCTTCGCGAGGAGCCGCCCGGTGCAGCCGCCAATCCTTGGGATTGCGAAGCAGGCTTGAAACAGAGCTCGTCGTAAGCAACATCCTCACTGCCAGAAAATCAACCAGGCTGGCAGGCAGCACTTCATGAGGAGCGAGCGATGGCTCAAGCTCAAGTTGACGCATCAGCCCTGCCCAACCAGGCAGCGCCAGCAGCTCGGCCTTGAGAAACTCCTCCCATTGCATTTGCTCCAATCCCAGCACTTCGAACCCTGCCAGAATCGCCTCACGTGCGCTCAGACCCGACCACTGCTTTGCCCAACGAGAGAGATCCTTCAGTTGCGATGATTCCACTGCCCCCGATTGGCCCAACACAAGCAGGCTTGCCCGCCAAAATCCGAGTTCTTTTTGAGGCATGGGCCAATAGGCCATTCCTTGATCCGTGTAAGCTGCAGCTAGCTTGATCAGCAACGAATGAACGGCATCATCCGTGTCTTCGCCAAGTCGGGCCAGAATCGCATCTCTCGGTCTTGCCGGCTCAGGAGCCACTTCGGTGGCCTGTGGCAATCTTTCCAGCCAAAACTCAAACATTGCGCGCCGGTCTAACCCTCGAAAGCCCTCATTCTCAAGCTCCCAATGAATGGTTTCGGCTCGAAAGTCGCGAATGCCAGGCGTCAGCATTGCCTTTCTCAACAAGACATCCCTGCCCTCAAGATTCAGCACCGCATCTAGATCCCGAAGCCGAATCCGACCGGACCACAATGCTGCCCGATACGCATCCTCACGCATGTACGGCTCCGTCTTGAAGATCTTGGATGCCTCAACAACTGCCTGCTCGAACGGCAGATTCTGAAATGCATGCAACGTGTTGTGATGGATGAACACACCAATCGGGCCCTGTGCAGGCAAAAGATGCGACAGATGCTCAAGGATATGATCGAAAGTTTCCTCGGGGCTTGAGCTGGTTGGGTGGTGGTGATCGTCCATTACTGGTGTTCCAAGTATGAGGCTCCGCGCACACTCCCGCCATCCCCCGGGCAGGGGGTCACGGAGCCCTTTTTCGCTCTATCCCCGCATTTCCGTCAAAATAGATCCCCTGCGGAGGCTATAGTTCTGTTTTCGATAAACCCGCATGCTGGTTTTCAAACCTATGTCCAGCACCTCAGCTTCCTCTTTGATCGCCCGTCGGAACGGCCCGATCCCCCGCGGGACTGCCGAAGGCTTCAAAACCTTCTGGAAGGATGACCTGCTCTCAGGCTTTCTCGTCTTCCTGATTGCTCTTCCGCTCTGTCTGGGCATCTCGCTTGCCAGCGGATACCCCCCGATTGCAGGCATCTTCACCGCCATCATTGGCGGCATGCTTACACCCTTCTTCAGCAATTCCGAACTCACCATCAAGGGCCCCGCGGCGGGTCTGATCGTCATTGCTCTGGGCGCGGTTCAGGACCTCGGCCAGGGTGACGCAATGCTCGGCTACAAGCGTGCGCTTGCCGTCGGAGTCGCCGCGGGAGTTCTCCAAATCGTGTTCGGGTTGTTCAAAGCTGGCACCTTAGCCGACTTTTTTCCGGTCGCCGCAGTTCATGGCATGCTTGCCGCCATTGGCGTCATCATTATCTCCAAACAGGCCCACATCGCCCTCGGCGTCGGGCCTCACGCCAAGGAGCCGCTCGAACTCCTTGCCGAAATTCCAAATTCGATCATGAATCTCAACCCCGAAATCGCCCTCATTGGCCTGATCAGCCTCACGATCCTGTTCCTCAGGCCCTACGTGAAGGTCAAAGCCGTTCAGGCCATTCCGGGCCCCATGCTCGTTTTGATGATCGCTACCCCTCTGGCCATCTACTTCGATGTTTCGCACCAGCACCTCTATACCTGGGCGGGACATCAATTTGGCATCGGACCGCAGTATTTGGTCCATCTCCCGGGAAGCCTCATAGGCGCTATGAGCTTCCCGGATTTTTCACAACTTTTCACACTGATAAGCCTTAAGTGGGTCATCATGTTCTCGCTAGTCGGAAGCTTGGAATCCCTGCTCAGCGCAAAGGCGGTTGACTTACTCGACCTCTATCAACGCCGCACCAATATGAATCGCGACCTGCTCGCCGTCGGCGCTGCCAACACGCTTGCCGCATTCGTTGGCGGCCTGCCAATGATCAGTGAAATCGTCCGCTCCTCAGCCAATCGCAACAACGGAGCAAAGACCCGTTGGGCGAACTTCTTTCACGGCTCGCTCCTGCTTCTGCTTGTCGCTACCGTCCCCTCCCTTCTCAACATGATCCCTCTGGCGGCACTCGCGGCAATGCTTGTCTTCACCGGCTACAACCTCGCCTCCCCCAAGGAATTCCGCCATATGTACATGGTCGGCAAAGAGCAACTCGCAGTCTTCTGCTCAACCCTGCTCGTCACGCTCGCTACAGACTTGCTGGTTGGCATCGCCGCTGGAATCCTGGTCAAATGCGTCATCCATCTAATCAATGGAGCCTCGGTCCCCGCCATGATGAAACCCAAAGCGATCATCGAGCTTCGTGAAAGCGGAGTTCCGATTGTCCACGTTCACGATGCCGCAGTTTTCACCAACTGGATTCCACTTCAGAAGCAGATTGCCGCAATGTCTGAGCATCCTCGCCTTCAGATCGATCTATCCCAAACAAAAATCGTCGATCATACAGTTATGAAGAAGCTCGAAGAGATGGCCCAGGATTGGTCACTCGAAAATCGCGAACTGATCATTACTGGACTCGAGAATCATCGGACACTTTCCAAACACCCTCATGCGGCAAGGGTGGCCATTTCAGCATGATGCGGCTGGCTTGGCTCACGCTGTTGCTGGGGGCTTCACTCAGCGCCCAGATCGACAACAATGCAAACGGATGGTACATGTACTTCGGCGACCATCCTATCGCCAAAACTCGCTGGGGATTACATCTCGAAGGACAATGGCGCCGGGCGAATCTCGGCCTCGCCTGGCAGCAACTCTTGCTCCGTCCTGGTGTGAACTTTCAGCTAAACAAGAAGGTCATGCTCACCGGCGGCTATGGTTTCGTTGAAACATACCGCTACGGCGACTACCCTTTCCGCGAAAACTTCCCAGAGCACCGTTTCTTCGAGCAGGCCAACTTCACTCAGAAGTTCCTCGGCCTCGAGTGGCAAAACCGCCTGCGCTTTGAGCAGCGCAACTTCAAGGGCTACGTGGCGCGTTATGAAAACCGCTTCCGCTACATGCTCCGCACCAGCATTCCGTTGAAGTTCGACAACGGCAAAAACTACATCGCTCTATACGATGAGATTATGTTGAACTACGGCAAGAACGTAACCTTCAACACGTTCGATCAGAACCGCGCGTACATCGCCTTCGGTCGGATCCTAGGCCATCAAACTAGACTCGAGGTCGGCTTCATGGAGCAAACACTTCAACAACGAAGCGGTCGAATCACCGAGCACAACCACACGCTGCAGGTAGCCATATTCTCCAAACTTCCATTTGGGCATTAACGAAAACGGGCCTCCCTTGCGGGAGGCCCTTCCATCTACAGCGTTAAAAATATAACTTAGAACTCTAACTTGAGCGCTAGCTGGAGGCTGCGGTTGTCGCCGACGGTGGAAGTAATACGGCCTGCGGTGGGGGACCCGATGGAGGCATTGGGGAAGCCGAAAAAGGGGCTGTTGAAGAGGTTGTAGGCCTCGAAGCGGAACTGCGCATTAAAGCGCTCACCCGCACCGAAACGGTTGTTCTTCACAAACGACGTGTCGAAGTTCACATTGCCAGGCGAGTAGAGAATGCCGCGGCCTACGTTGCCAAACGTGAACGCCGGGGGAGCGGCAAAACAGTCCCGATCAAACCAACGGTCGGCCGTCGGATTGTCGAGCTTGCCCGAACAGGCCAAGCGATTCGGCCAGCTCGGGGCTCCGTTGTTCACACCAG
>Ga0163144_10000453_pt1 | contig 95411 bp, 63 predicted proteins | sample OliLak19BULKMAT1_FD_123175 | JGI IMG/M metagenome (GOLD analysis project Ga0163144, IMG submission 123175) | Freshwater microbial mat bacterial communities from Lake Vanda, McMurdo Dry Valleys, Antarctica - Oligotrophic Lake LV.19.BULKMAT1 | ecosystem: Environmental > Aquatic > Freshwater >...
CAGCGTGAACCCAATCGCAGTTGCGTCCGATTCGCCCGTCAGCCACGCCGAAGCCTGGAAGGGTCTCGTCATGAGCCCCGCGCCGCCGATTCGCGCGTGTCACTGAAAGCCAACCAACGTGCCGCCGACTGGCGCTTCGCCGGTCGGTCTTGCATGCGCCAAGCCGCCCCGACCTCCTAGCCTCAGGATACCTATGCGCGAGGCACATGTTCATCTTCCGTTGCTGGGCAGGGCGCTTTCGATGCTCGACCTGACTGATCGGACCAGCGTCGAGGATGTGCTTGATGCGCTGCGGGAGCGTGCTGCGACGCTTGATCAGGATGATCCTGCCCGTGAGCGGTGGCTGCTCGCCCAAGGCATGCGGGTGGAGAGTTTTAGCGATGCACGCTGGCCCATGCGCGATGAGTTGGACGCGATCGCTGGTTCGCGCCCCGCGATGGTGCTCAGCTTTGACTATCACTCTGTGGTTGCCAATCGAGCCGCGTTTGCCGTTGCGAAGATTCGCGATGATGATCCGGACCCACCAGCCGACTTTGGTGTGATCGTGCGCGATCAAAGCCAAAGGCCAACGGGACTGCTGCTGGAGGGCATGTGTCGACGCATGCGTGAGAGTGTGCCGGAGTTGACTGAGGGCGAGCGGCACGAGTCGATCGGGTTGGCGATTGCATCACTGGAGCAACTGGGATTCACGGAGGTTCACGACATGCTGGCACCGGCGTGGCTGGGACCGCTGCTTGCCAAGATGCACGATGCGGGCGACTTGCGTGTGCGTGTGGGTCTCTATCCGCTGGTGGAGATACTGCATCAGCAAGTCGAGGCGGCGCGTGCATACTCGCGGGCGGGATGGGTCGAACTCCTGGGGGGCAAGATATTCGTTGATGGCACGCTCAATGCTCGCACTGCTTGGATGCTTGAACCATTTGCCGAGCCGATGCCCGCACACCCTTGCGGCACGCCGCTGATGGATGTTGCTCAGATTCGCAATGCTCTCCAGACGTGTGCGTCGGCTGGTGTCGGCTTCGCGGCTCACACGATTGGTGATGGCGCGGTGCGGGCGATGCTTGATGGCATCGAGGCGGTACGTGCTTCCGTGACCAAGCCTGCAAGCACTTTGATGGTGAAGCATGCACCGTTGGCGGAGGCACTCGCAGGCGCGACGGACTTGTCGGCTATCGCAGGATCACCGGCCCATGTGCGGATCGAGCATTGCGAGTTGATTGATGAGCGGGACGTGCTGCGGTTTTGCGCGCTGGGAGTGATTGCGAGCGTGCAGCCGTGTCACCTTCTGTATGACATCGAGGTGCTGCATAAGCAATTGCCTCATCGCCTGCATCGGGTCATGCCATGGCGCGACCTGCTGGATGCGGGACTGGTGCCGGGCAAGACACTGCTCTTCGGCAGTGACGTGCCGATCGTGCGGGCGAATGCTGAGGACAGCATCATCGCGGCGGTGGAGCGGAGGCGGAATGGAACGACAGCAGGGGGTGCGGCGTGCGAAGCAATTGCTCCTGAGCAAGCGATCACGCAGAGCCAGGCGCGAGCGTGCTTCGCCCAGACGCTGAAGGCGTGAGGATTGCTTACCCCGAAGCCGATTCTTAAACCAGTAGTAGACCTGCGCAACCATACCAAGATGGCCGATTATGTTGATGCCGCCCGAGACACCCTTGGGCATCTCGTCGCGTTGCCGCTGATGTTTCGCGTCCTTGGCGAGCGCCTCGCCCATTCGCGTCATGGGATCGTCCTTGCGGCCCGAATACTTCTCGTACATTCTGGGATCAATTGCCATGGTTCTGCCTCCGAAGTTCCATCGCCACTACCATAATAACAGTCAGCGGCGTCTGATTTGGGGGTGTGCCCCTCGTCGCCAGCACTCTTGTACTTTGCGAGGTCAGCCATGCGCAGCGACATCAAATACAACAACATCATCGATGGCGAGGAAGCCCGCCTTGCCCAGGAGTGGGCGGAGAAGGCCCCGATGATGGACGCCGACGATATCAACGCCGACAAGTTCTACATCACGCAGCACTACCACAAGTACACTCGCGAGAATCATGATGTCTGGCGTGACCTGTACGACCGGCGCTGGACGGTGCTGAGCGAGCAGGTGTCCAACATCTTCGTCGACGGGATGGAGATCCTGCGGCTGACGCGTGATCGCATTCCGCTGCTCGAAGATCTCGTGCTCGACCGCGATATCGAAATCGCGGGTGGCGTGAAGGTCGCCAAAGGCACCAGGCTCGACGGCATCAACCAGTTCCTCAAGGCGCAGAGCCTTTGGAGCAGTTATGGCGTGCCCGGGTACCTGCCCAACAAGGCGTTCTTCTCTTGCCTGGCGCAGCGCCAGTTTCCAACGACCGTGCTGGTGCGGCCGCGAGAGGTGATGGACTACTTGCCCGAGCCGGATATTTTTCACGATGTCTTCGGGCACGTGCCGCTGCACACGCTGAAGGTCTTTGCGGACTTCCTGCAGACGTACGGCAAGGCGGCTTTGCTCTGCAACGACCCGCAGCACATTCTGCGGCTGGGGCGGCTGTTCTGGTTCACGGTGGAGTTCGGGCTCATTCGCGAGAACGGCGAGGTCAAGGTGTATGGGGCGGGGCTGGTTTCAAGCCATGGCGAGAGCAAGTACAGCCTGAGCGGAGCGTGGGAGGGCAAGGGCTCGGGCGGGCCGGGCGATCATGCGATTGACAAGAGCGTGCGCGACGTGCCCGAGTGGCGTGAGTTTGACCTTGAGCGTGTGTGCAATACCGACTTTGTCATCGACCACTACCAGCCGATTTACTACGTCCTCGAGTCCTTCGAGCAACTTCGCGATGCGATGAATGACTACGCGGAAGAAGTGATCGGCACGGCGGGGCTTGCCAAGGCGACGATGCGCTGATGAAGGGGACAGAGCGTCAAGCCAGAGCAATTGCCAGAGCGTCGGTGGACAGTCCGCACGGCGAATGTTCTGATCGCATGACCGTCGCATGGCGGTTGGTGCCTGCAGCACCTTAGCTCATTCGTTGAAAGACTACTTGAGTCCAATCGAATTGCATATCGCCTGGTCAACTTCTCGCGAACCCTCGCGAGTCAAGGCAAACCCGCCCACGTAGTCCCACATCGCCCATCCGATCCTCAACTCGCCCAGCACCGAAGTGATGTCGCGGAGCCAATGGGCGCGACTGTCTGCTGGCGAGAAGGGCTTGTGGACGCCGAACTCGCCGCAGTAGAGGCTCAGCGGTTGGTTGTCTTGGTCGTGTCGCTGTGCCCAGGCAGATGCCTTTGCGATTCGCTCGCGCATGCGGGCGATGTTCCAGCCGTTATGTCGCCTGGCCTCCTCACCGTTGGATGCTTCACCCACGACCGCGCCGCCCGATCGCTGATTCTCGATGCTCTTCGAATACTGCTTGGCCTCATCGATGGTGATTGGGTATGGCACGTTCTTGAGATCCTTCCAACCATCCCAGCCCCAGGTCGCGCCCTGGTGGGTGAAGGTCATGGGCTCGTAGAAGTGGAACGAGTAGACCACGTTGGGATCGGTGAGCGGATCGAGGGCGAGCAGGCCATCTATCCCGCCCCATTGGTCGCCCGTCGCGATGATGGTGTGGTCGGGACAGGACTCGCGGATGATCGCGTGGACGCGACGCTGGGCAGCGTGCCACTGCTCGGGCTTGGCGATGTCGTGAGGTTCGTTCATGATCTCCAGTGCAACTTGAGCGGGGTCCCAGACTTTGCACAGCGGCCCGAGTTGCTTCCAGAGGGCATCGAGATGAGGCGTGGCACCGGACTCCTTGTCGGGCATGATCCACTGAGAACGCCCACCCAAGGGGTGAAGGTCGATAATCACGCCCAGCCCCGAATCAAGGCACAACTGGGCGGCATGCACGGCCTCGCCCCATGCGCCGGCGTGGAGCGACATCGAGGTCTGGTCCCACAAAATCGCAGGGTCGAGTGGTAATCGCACATGCGTCAAGCCGCGTTGTGCCAGCATCCTGAGTTCGTCGCGCGTGACAAAGTTCCATCGCTTTGCTGCTTCCTGCTGCTGGGGTAGCCAGAGCCAATGGGAGAGGTTGATGCCTTGTTTCAGAAAAGATGTGGCACGGGGAGATCGTGAAGCCATGTCGGCACCCGAGGCATTCGCAGGCTGGCCCGCTTGGGCGTGTGCGCCACGGGGCACCATCGACAAGGCAGCAGAAGCAACAGCGGAGACGATCAGTTCGCGACGGTGCATGGAGCACTGTAGTTGGTGGTGATCAATTGCGTCAATGCAATACAAACGCAAGTTGTCGGCCCTAGCCCTTGATCGAGTATGCGCTTTTGGTCTGCATTAGTCTTGCCTGAGCCACAAGATAAGCCCCACCAGGCAAACCGCGAAGATGCCCCACATCGCGAGCACGCCAGTGACGAAGTATGGATAGGCACAGAAGACCACGCCCGCGCCGAGCGTCTTGAAGTTGCCGGCTTTTTTGCCATGCATGAAGAAGGCCATGCCAACCAGGCCGATCAACAGGCTTGAAAAGAGAGCCCAGGGGTTGCCGAGATCCATAGTGGGTTCCTTTGTGGTCCTGCATGGACATCGACCGGTAGTCGTGACGACTGGAGACCGCCTGTGAGCCATGACCGGCTTTGCGGTGTGCACTGGCTGATTATGTGTACGTCTGTGTGGACAAACTCATTTGCGGACTAGACGCGGATTGGCCGCGGATACGGTTCAATTGAGGCTGGTCCGGCGTGATCTCAGACGGGGCGAAGTGCAGCGACTTCAACGGGCAACAATGGGGCATGCTTGCTCTGCTCAACTCCGAGTTCTGGCAGACGGCCTCCGCGGTCGTAACAGTGATTGCGCTCCCTTTCGCTATCGCTGTCTTTATCTGGGAGCAACGCAAGGAACGACTGATCAACCAGGAAGAAATTTACCAGCGCCTCAGCGACGAGTACACCAAGTTCATGAAGATTGTGCTCGACAATGCAGATCTGCGGCTGCTGAGACCTCCAGGACAGACGCTACAACTTTCGGCGGAGCAGATGGAGCGACAGTTCGCCCTCTTCAGTATTCTCATCGCGCTCTTTGAGCGTGCGTACCTGCTCGTCTACGAGGACAAGATGGACCCGCAGACGACCCGACTCTGGCGAAGTTGGGAAGACTACATGCGTGATTGGTGCAAGCGCCCTGACTTCCTGGCGGCCCTGCCCGAGCTGCTCATGGGCGAGGACGAATCGTTCGCGGCCCACATCAGCCGGATCGCGACCGAACGCGGGGCTGGGAAGTAATGGAGGAAGCTCGTCCATATCCTCGACTGTGAATCAGTTTCAATTGAACCGAATCTGATCGATCAGAATCCAAAACGTTATGGCTACCACACTCCAAACTCACTTCCAACATCTTCATGCCTACGAAGTCTGGGCCAATCAGCGTGTGCTGGCATCGTTGGAGAGCGTGCCGGTTCCCGGGCGATCAACTCCCTCGTATGTTCGCGCGACCCAGTTGCTTCCGCACAACGCGCTTGCACGTCAGGTCTGGCTCTGGCGGGTGTTGCAGCAACCGTACGACAATCCCAAGGACTGGTTTCCTGTCTGGAGTATCGAAGAAACCCGCGAGGAGATTGCGCATGTGGATGCCCAATGGACGACGTACCTCGCGACGCTCACTGATGCCGAGTTGGATCGCCAGACGCAGTACAGCAGCAGCGATGGGACCAAGTATCAGAGCAGTATCCACGAGGTGCTGATCCATGTCTTCAACCACTCCACGTACCACCGAGGCCAGATCGCCAGGATCGTGCACGAATCGGGCGGCCTGCGGGCCGGGACAGACTTCATTGCGTTTGGTCGTCGACAGTTCTGACAGTCGGCTCGGCATTGCGATGCAGTTGCTCATGCAGGAGGTTGTGCTTCGTGATGGACGATGAGTCTGCATTTGGAGCATAGAACTCGATGATGTGTCGGCACATCGCGGGCTTGTGCGAGCAATCGCGTCCGAAGCCACATGCAGGCTTGTTGTGTCCAGCGAGATAGAACAAGTATGCAAGCTCATGCTCCGAGGCATGGCTCGCACGGTTGTCTGGTAAGCACCAGAACTGGGTCCCAGGACATAATAACTCCAGGATGTGTAGGTAGAAAACCCTAGATATTTCTTTGCGATTCGCTATCATGGAGTGGAATGGGAATGGGACAGAGCCAACACGCTCGGTCGGATGATGGGGAAAGTGGACCGATTCGGGAAGTGGCTTCCCGGCACGATCCCTCGGCATCAACCTCGTCCTACGACACTGTGCATCGTGCGCTGTGGCTTGATCGTTCCAATCTTGAGCGCACTCGCGTCGCACAGGTCGATCCGCTCCAGACGTTCCGCCTTGAGCGCATGCGCGCGTTGCTCAAGGAACTGGGTGACCCGCATCTCTCGGTTCCGATGGTGCATATTGCGGGCAGCAAGGGTAAGGGGAGCATTGCCGAGATGAGCGCGGCCGCGCTGCGGGGGTGTGAATACACAGTCGGACTTTTCACCAGCCCGCACCTGCTGGACCTCAGAGATCGCATCCGCGTGCTGGATGCTCATGCCGACGCGTCGATCAATATTGAACAGTTTGCAACGCTGGGGCGACGCGTGCTGGATGCGGGCGAGCGAGCGGCCTCAACGTTGGAGCCAGCCACGGGTCTGGCCACGGGTCCAACCACGGGTGCAGCGACGGGTCCAGCCATGGGTCCGGTCACTTCGTTCGAACTACTGACCGCGCTCGCCTTCGTTTTCTTTGCAGAGCAGGCTGTTGATATCGGCATCATCGAGGTTGGCGTCGGCGGCTTGCTCGATGCAACCAACGTGATCACGCCGATTGCCTGCGTGCTGAGCGAAATCCAGATGGAGCACACGTTGCTGCTGGGCAATAGCATCGAGCAGATCGCTATACACAAGGCGGGCATCATCAAAGCGGGTGTGCCGGTGGTAAGCGTACCTCAGGATGATCGGGTGCTCAAAATCTTTGATGAGACTGCGCAGCGCGTTGGCGCGCCGCTGGTAGTGCTGGGGCGAGAGGTGCCATTTACTCAGCGATTGGGCACGTGTCCCGAGGTTGGTGCGTGTCATCGTGTGTCCGTCCTGCTGCCGACGCGAACCTACGAGCATGTGCCCGTGCCCATGCCGGGCGAGCATCAGGCCGCAAACTGTGCCGCGGTGCTCACACTCCTAGATTATCTTGTTGCCTGCGGCTTTGATCTGCCCGAGGGACGTGTGGTCGAGGGTCTCTTGCACACTGCGCGGCAGGGAAGGTTGGAAGTGGTGCATGAGTCGCCTCGCGTCATCGTGGATGGAGCCCACACGCCCGATTCGGTTCGAGCCGTGATGCGAACACTGGCGACGCACTTTCGCCCCGACTGCGTGGTGGTCGTGTTCGGGTGTCACGACGACAAGGATGTCAAGGGCATGCTCGAAGCGATCGCCACTGGCGCGGACAAGATCATCCTCACGAAAGCCGGGGGGAATGAGCGTGCGGTCGAGCCGCGAGATCTGCATCGCAAGCACGTAGAGGTCGGTACGTGCATGGCGCTGCAGGCACCGACCGTCAAGGACGCGATCAATGTTGCGGCCGCTGGGATGGGAAGCAATGGTCTGATTCTCGTCACGGGTTCGTTCGGGATCGCGGGCGAGGCCAAGCGGCTGTTCATCGAAAAACGTCGTGCTACGGCTGATACGTGCGAGCCACGCCTGCACGAGCCGAAGATTGGAATCACGCCATGCAACCCGCAACGGACCACCTGAGTCCTATCGAATCACAAGCACTCCGCCCGCTGCGGCGCTATGGTTTCTTGTATGAGGTTTGAGGTGCCTGGCTCGCTGCTTACCGCCTCCGCATAGCAAGATCGCGTGCGTGGTGGCTCTATCAATTGCCCGACCCCGCGCCGCGCGGGGTTTTTCTTTGGACGCGGCAATCGTCATTCGTACTCCGTTCTGTTCGTACCTAGACCACCCCACTTTTCTGAACCATTCGAGTATCTCATGTCCACCAACGCTTCCGATGTTCCCGCCCACCGCTACACCGCCTCCTTTGCCAACGCAATCGAGACGCATTGGCAGAAGACATGGCTGAGCAACGATTGCTTCGCGACACCCAACCCGGGCCAGCCCGGGTTCGATGCTTCGCGTCCGAAGTTTTACTGCCTAGACATGTTCCCATACCCAAGCGGCGCGGGGCTGCATATTGGGCATCCCGAGGGATACACCGCGACCGACATCATCAGCCGCTACAAGCGGATGAAGGGGTTCAACGTGCTCCACCCGATGGGCTGGGACGCGTTTGGTCTGCCTGCGGAGCAGTATGCGATTCAGACGGGCGTCCACCCGGCGATCACCACGAAGAAGGCGATCGAGAATTTTCGCAGACAGTTGCAGCGGTTCGGGTTCTCGTACGACTGGTCGCGCGAGTTTGGCACCATCGATCCCGAGTACTACAAGTGGACGCAGTGGATATTTGTCCAGTTGTACAACGCGTGGTTCGATGAGGCTACCCAAGGTGCCATGACTGCCCTGGGTACCCCCTCGCTCCGCGAGGGGCGAACTATCAGCGACACAGAACATCCCAGCGGACAACTCCCCTCGCGGAGCGAGGGGGTACCCAATGGCCCATCGGCGGGGCACGCGCGCCCGATCATCGACCTCGAAGCCGCGTTTGCCACTGGCGCACGCTCGGTCCGTTTCAACCCAAGCGCCGACGAGGTTCCAGAAGCCGAGCGTGCCCGTGAGTTTGGCGCATGGGCAACGCTAGATATTGCGACTCGCCGCCGGGTGCTTGACAGTTATCGTCTCACGTATCAATCAACAACCACAGTCAACTGGTGCCCGAAGCTTGGCACCGTACTCGCCAACGACGAAGTGATCGATGGCAAGAGCGAGCGGGGCGGATTTCCGGTGCTGCGCAAGCCGCTCAAGCAGTGGATGTTCCGAATCACGTCGTACGCCGAGCGTTTGCTTGGGCAGCTTGATGGCCTGGAATGGGTCGAGAGCACGAAGGCGATGCAACGGGAATGGATCGGGCGGAGCGAGGGCGCGGAGATTGAGTTTGAAGTGCTGATGGGTACGCCTATGGGTACCCCAATTGGTACCCCCTCGCTCCGCGAGGGGCAAACCATCACCACCACGGATCACATCAATGCATTAATCCCCTCGCGGAGCGAGGGGGTACCCAAAAATGTACCCAAGACCGTCCCCGCCGCTCGCATCCGAGAGATCGACGCAAACCCCGCGCTCGCGCGCCTTCCAGTTGGCTTCGTGCCCCGCGATCCTTTCCCCGATGGCATCTATGGCGCATCGCCCGCATCCGTCTGGACACAAAGAAACCTTCCCCACGCCCGCATGGACGATGCCACGTATTTTGTAAGTTGGAAGTGCCAGGAAGGCATCATGCTCGACGAGCATGAGCGCACCACGGTCATGAACGCGATCCAGCACTTCGACGGCGATCGGTGCAGGACATACGCCGCGTGCGTGATGAACAATCACGTGCATTGGCTGATCCGCCCGTTCAAGGGGCACAATCTCACGGATCTTTGCGACAGTGTCAAACACTTCTCGGCGACGCAGATCAATAAGGCAAGGGGGCGCGAGGGTCGCCTGTGGGACTCAGAGTCGTTTGATCACATCGTGCGTGATGGTGATCGATTCGCGGAGCATGTGGCCTATATCGTGCGAAATCCAAAGGAGGCTGGGGTCGTTGGTGATGTTGGGCAATATGCGTGGACAGTTGTGCATGAGGATGTGTTTGGTGGTTCGCCCCTCGCGGAGCGAGGGGGTACCCAAGTCGGTACCAAAAGTGGTGCCCAATCGATCTCGTTGCGCGTCTTCACCACGCGTCCAGACACGCTATTTGGGGCGACCTACATGGTCGTTGCGCCTGAGCATGAGTTGTGCGCAAGCGTGCTTCAAGGCGAAGCAAACGTTGATGCTTTGACGCGCGATGCTCTACGGGCGTACGTGAACGCAGCAAAGAACCGCAGCGATGTCGAGCGACAGGAAGCCAAGGAGAAGACCGGCGCGTTTAGTGGGCTTTATGCCATCAACCCCGCGACCAACCAGCCGATCCCAATCTGGACGGCGGACTACGTGCTGATGGGATATGGCACGGGCGCGATCATGGCGGTGCCTTGGCATGATGATCGCGACTTGGAGTTCGCAAGGTGGGCAAAAATTAGAGCGTTAGAAGTAGTTGAACCTCTCGACGCTGGCGAAAGGCCCGATGTCCACAATGACGGGTATCCGACTTCGGCATTCTCGAAACCGGGCGTTTCAAGAAACTCATCGAACCACAATGTATTCTTAAACGGCCTAACCACAGCCCAAGCAAAACAAAAAATCATTGAATGGCTCGAATCCAAACACATCGGCCAACGCAAGATCAACTACAAACTCCGCGATTGGACCTTCTCGCGCCAGCGATACTGGGGTGAGCCGTTTCCGGTCGTCTATGACGACGCGGGTATTGCGTATCCGATCGAGGCATCACACCTGCCCGTGCTGCTACCCGAACTAGCGGACTACGCGCCCGTCGAGAGTGATGATCCCCAGCCGCTCCTGGCCAAGGCTCGTGATTGGATGCACACCACGGCGGGCAAGGCGGGCGTCTCGCCAGCATTGCTCGCGCCAGAGACGCCCGTCACTCGCGAGACCAACACCATGCCGGGCAGCGCGGGCAGCAGTTGGTATGCGATTCGCTATTGCGATCCAAAGAACACGAACGCGCTAGTAGGCAAAGAGGCCGAGGGGTACTGGATGGGCGCGGGTCTGGGTACCCCCTCGCTCCGCGAGGGGCGATCGACCAGCACCATAGATCGCATCGATGAATCTTTCCCCTCGCGGAGCGAGGGGGTACCCATATCTGTACCCAACGAAGTTCCCCAGGGCATCGACCTGTACCTTGGCGGCAGCGAGCACGCCGTGGGACACTTGCTGTACTCGCGCTTCTGGCAGAACGTGCTGTTTGATCTGGGCCATGTGTCGTGCAAGGAGCCATTCCGCAAACTTTTCCATCAGGGCCTGATCACCAGTTTCGCATATCAGCGGGCAGATAAGAGCATAGTGCCCGTTGACGAGGTGAAGGAAGTTGCGGAGGGGCAGCCCGAACTTGGGTATGTCGAGATCGCGACGGGACAAACAGTCACGCCCATCATCACCAAGATGAGCAAGCGGTACAAGAACGTGATCAACCCCGATGACGTGATCAACGAGTTCGGGGCCGACACCTGTCGCCTGTATGAGATGTACATGGGCCCGCTTGAAGCGAGCAAGCCTTGGAATCCGCGCGACATCATCGGGTGCTTCCGGTTCTTGCAGCGGGCGTGGCGAGCATGCGTTGATGAAGCAACCGGGCAGTTGCGGCTGGCAGAGCTTGGTTCGGTTGCTGCGGAGGGGCGGGCCGCCACAAGCGCCACGATCGAAAAATTGCTGCATCGTCTCACAAAAAAGGTGGGCGATGACATCGAGCGTCTTTCCTTCAACACCGCCATCGCGGCAATGATGGAGTTTGTGGGCAGTCCGTCGCTGCGAGAAGGGAGTGATGCCAGAGGCGTCATCACTCGGGCGCAGATGGAACGCTTTGCTCTCGTCCTTGCCCCGTTCGCACCGCACCTTGCCGAGGAATTGTGGCAGAAACTCGGACATGGTGCTGGGACGCGTTCGGGTAGCATTGCAGTCCAGCCCTGGCCTTTGTTCGATGCCGCGATGCTTGTTGACGACGAGATAGAGATTCCCATTTCCGTCATGGGCAAAGTGCGTACTCGGATAACCGTCCCAATGGCAATCGCGAAAGATGCTAAAGCCCTCGAGGCGGCGGCGATGGCTGATGCAAAGGTCCAGGAACTGATTGCGGGTAAGGAAATCAAGAAGGCAATTATCGTGCCCGGGAAGATGGTCAACCTCGTTCTGGGTTGATGTGTCAGGTTTGGCATCCGTACCCTGCCAGGGGACGAAACAACTACGTCGTTCGTTCGTATTGCTTGTGCCCATGCATCGCCCTCATCGCCATCCCGGTGCCTTCACGCTCATTGAACTGCTGGTTGTGATTTCGATCATCGCCGTGCTGGTGGGTTTGCTCGTCCCTGGGCTGGGGCGAGCCCGCGATGCTTCTCGCAACGTGAAGTGCCTGGCAAACCTCAAGAGCATTGGCCTGGGCATGCAGATGTACATGGATACGGAAAACAAGGGCAAACTGCTGCCGTTGGTACGACCTCTGAACACTGGCAGCAACGACAACGATCCTTCGCTGTTGGACATCATGGTGAAGTACGTCGAGACCAGCAAGCCACAACGAAGCGACGCGAACGATCCGGATTCGGACTGGATTGTGGGCGATCCCTGGCGCTGTCCCTCTGATAGTCGCTCCTTCGACACAGAATCCGGCTTCCGTCCGCAGTGGCAGCAGTTCGGTACCAGTTATAACTACCCGCCGGGCGAGGCCATGACGGTTGGCGAATTGATCTTTCTCAAGGATCGTCAGGGCGGCGTCAGCAAGGCAATTGAGATTCGTAACAACCGTATTCCCGTCGTGATGGACGCTGACAACTGGCACAATCCGCGTTGGGAGCAGAATGTCAAAAATGGCCTGAGCGCCGAGGAGGCACCGGCCTTTCGCCGGAATGGCGTTTTTGCAGGCGATTGGCGCGCCGAGAGTGTCATGCCGCTCACTCCCGAGGAACAGGAAGCGTTCATCGCCGACATTATCAAGTTCGGTGGCGGCATCCGTCCGTAAGCGTGCGTGCTCCGCCCGAGCATGCCAGCAGTCCTCGGGTCGTACTCTCCGCCCGTGCTCTGCCCCTACTGCAACGCCGATAACGACAAAGTGATCGACTCCCGTACCAGCGATGGCGGGAAGGTCACTCGCCGGCGGCGCGAGTGCCTGGCTTGCACCAGGCGCTTCACGACCTATGAGCGCGTGGAGCAGACGGCCAAACTCATGGTCATCAAACGCGATGGGCGGCGGGTGCCCTTTGATCGCGAGAACATCGTCCGGGGCGTGTCGTCGGCCTCTGGCAAGCGGAAGATTCCCGAGGATATCAAGCAGAAGATCGCCGACGAGATCGAGGAAGAACTGCACAAGCAGTTTGACCGCGAGGTCGAAAGCCAGGTGATCGGCGAGAAACTGATGGGGCGGCTGCGCGATATCGATGAAGTCGCGTGGATCCGCTTTGCCAGCGAGTACTACAAGTTCAAGAGCGTTGACGAACTCAAGAAGCAGCTCGAACTGCTGGACGGTAAGGTGCGGGACGTGAAGGACCAGCAGCGGCTGTTTTCATAGCCCGCAAGTTTCACAGGGAAGGTGGCACAGGCGTCCTCGCCTGTGCCCAGACGCAAAGCAGTCTTCGCATGAGCGATGGCGACCTTCTCAATTCCTACCTCACAGAGCGCGACATTGCGTGCCCAAGCTGTGGCTACAACCTGCGCGGGCTTGTGAGCGAGTCTTGCCCGGAATGTCGCCAGTCGCTTGCGCTCAGCCTCACACTTAAGAAGCCCGCCTTTTGGCAATGGCTGCTGACCATCATCCCATTGTGGATCGTTGGTGGCATCCTGTCACTTTGGATTGCGATCCTCATGTTCATCTATTGGGGCAAAATCTTTGCCATCCTCTTCCGTCAAGGGCGCTGGCTTGAGGTAGAGATTCTGATGTTAGTTGTGTATCCGGCCGTTGCCGCTATGCTGCTCATCCCCTGCGCGTACTGGTTCACGTCGACGCGCGGCCGCAAGTGGTTCACCACCAATCCCAGGCGCAACCGGATCTGCAACATCTGTCTTGGTATCAGCATCACCTTGCCGGTGGTGTGGATCGCCTGGTTTGTACTCACAGTTTGAGGGAAACGTGATCCCGACGAATCGTCTCATAACGCTTTGCTAGATTTCTCACCAAATACTGTCAGCCTACTCCCTCGCTCGTGCTAGTTCCTCTTGAACCACAAAGGAGCATCACGAATGAAGAACAATGCACGGTCGGCGAATCGGATTCAAACTTCGGCGGGTCTGTTGGCCATGTTGGCGGGCGGGGCAATCAGCCACGCCGCGATTTTTACGTTCACGCCCACATGCCCCACGCTGACGTGGAGCAACGTGTGCGGCACGTTCAATGGCTGCGGGGCTGGAAACACGCTGAACCGGAACAACTGGGGCTTCCAGGCGTGCAATGCGACGCCCTTGTTCCCGGCGGCGGCCGATGATGTGATCTTTCCTGTGAACGGCACGATCGACGCGACCGGCGTGCGCTCGGTGACGATCAACGCGGGCGCCGTGGTCAACTATCAGGCGAATATTTCGACAACGAACGGCCTCACCAACAACGGCACAGTGCAGACTCTGGCAGGCAACCAGACATGGGGCGGCACGATCAACAACGCCGGAACCTGGGCAGAGGATGGGGCGGGCTGGTTGCGATTCTGGAACTCAGTCACGTTCACCAATAGCGGGACGATGCAATTCCCTGGCAATGTATCGCTCAGTAACAATTCTGGCATAAACAGCATGACCAACGCCACTGGCGCGACCATCATCAAAAATGGTGGTTCCACCGGCGCGTTCAACTCGATTGCGTTTACCAACAGTGGCGCGGTGGTGAGCAACGCGGGCGGAGCGATGAACTTCAATAGCCTGACGTTCACGAGCAATGCGACCGCGACATACGCTGCGTCGGCAAGCGGCAGCATCAACTTCGGGTCATGCACCATTCGCGGCTCGTTCCCGATGACGCTCGGAGCGGACAACCTGATCACCTTCAACAACACCACGCTCGGTGCGCCGGTGACCCTGAATGCTACTGGCTCGGCCGCGTTGCTCTTTGGAAGTATGACGGCGAGTCCCGCGAACCCCCTGACTAACAACGGGCGCATCAACACTGCGGCGGGCGATCAGATCCGAGGCGGGCCTTTCACCAACAGCATCGGGGCGACGTGGACGGAGGACGGCGCTGGCTGGAGCCGGTTTTTCAATTCGCACTCGTTCACGAATGCGGGTCAGCTCAACTTCCCGGGCGGTGTCAACTGGACGAACAACAGCGGGGTGAACGCTTTTTCCAATTCCGGCACAGTCACCAAGTCCAGTGGCGGCACGATGGCTATGAACAGCATCCCCCGCACCAACACGGGCACGATGCGGGTGCTTGCGAACGGGGGGACGCTGCAGTTCAATGCCAGTTCCTTCGCCAGTACGGGCGGGGCGAACTACATCGTGACGGGACCAGGTTCATCGATCTTCTGGAACGGCAACACGATTTCGGGTTTATTCCCCATCACGCTGAGCGCGAGCGGAGGGGCAACGTTCACAAACTCGACGACAAGCGGGCCAACAACTATCAATACGAGCGGTGGCGCGTCGATTATCGGTGCTGGCAGCATGAACACGACGGGCGGTTTGTTGACAAACACGGGCCTGCTCGCCTTTGCTGCTGGGGATCTCACATGGACCGGACCCTGGACAAACGCCGCGACCGGTGTTGTGACTGAAGATAGCAGTGGCTGGTCACGGTTTTTCAATACGTGCGCAGTCTCGAACGTTGGGACGATGAACTTCCCGGGAAGTGTCAATTGGACCAACAACTCCGGCATAAATAGCGTGCTCAACACAGGCACCATGAACAAGACTGGGGGCGGGCAGTACCTGAGCACCAGCATCGCCACCTTTACCAACAACGGCGTGATCGCTGTCGCACCGAACGGGGGCAACTTCCAAGTGTCTGGTTCCACATACACAGGCACAGGTACAGTCACCATCGGCGCGGCCGGAGGCATGCAACTCCACAGTTCCACCATCACAGGCCCGATCAACGGGACCAACTCAGGCGGTACGTTCCAGAGTACTGGCGCGTTGACGGTCGGCGCGAGCGGTGCGCAACTCAACGTGACTGGCAGCGGGTTCACGCTCAATGGCAACAAGGCGGGCGCGGGGCTGCTGCGTAACAACAACATCGCAAACGTCACGGCAGGCGACAAAACGCTCGCCAACGACATCACCAATAGCGTTGGCGCGATATGGACGGAGGATGCGGCTGGGTGGAGCCGATCGCTCAACTCCCACAACTTCCTGAACCAGGGCACGCTCAATCTGCCTGGCAGCACCAATTGGATCGACAACTCCGGTACTAACAGCGTGCTCAACACAGGCACGATCAACAAGACCGCGGGCGGGCAGTTCCATGCCAACAACCTCGCGAGTGTGACAAATAACGGTGTCATCGCGATCGCTGCGAGTGGCGGAACGTTCCTCATGACAAGCACCGTGTATTCCGGCACGGGCACGGTGAACATCGGCACCAGTGGCAACTTTCAGATCAACAGTTCCACCATCACAGGCCCGATCAACGGGACCAACATGGGCGGTGCGTTCCAGAGCACCGGCATATTGACGACCGGCGTGGGTGGGGCACAACTCAACGTCACTGGCATCGGGTTCACGCTCAACGGCAACAAGGCCGGCGCGGGGCTGCTGCGTAACAACAACATAGCAAACGTCACGGCTGGAGACAAGACTCTTGGCGGCCCAATCACCAACAGCGCGGGCGCGTCGTGGACCGAAGACGGCTCAGGTTGGAACCGTACCCTCAACAGCATGATCTTTACCAACAACGGCTCGCTCAATCTGCCTGGTAGCACCAATTGGACCGACAACAGTGGCACCAACCGCATCGACAATCAGGCTGGCGGCGTGGTGAACAAGACCGCGGGCGGCGCGTTCAACATCAATGTCAACACGACCAACGCCGGGCTGATTGACATCCAATCTGGCACGTACATCGCCACGGGTGGAATCACACAATCAGCCAGTACCGGGCGAGTGCTGGTTCGCAGCGGCGGCGCGTTGAGCGGCGCAACCTGGAACATGCTGGGCGGTCGCCTCGAAGGACGCGGCGTAGTCAATCAAGTCTTTACCAACAGTGGGGGCACCGTCGCCCCGGGCGACTCGCCCAGCCTCAACGGCACGCTCTCCTTTGCCAACACCTACACCCAAGTCGCGGGCGGCACCTATGAAGTCTCGCTCTTTGGCCGTCCAGCAAGCCCCTCTGACCGCATCGTCAGCACCAATCAGATGAACCTCGCGGGCACGCTCCGCGTCGTGATCACGCCCCCCTTCCTGCCCAAGATCGGCGATGTCTATGAGATCGCCCGCAGCAACAGCAACCAGCGCGTCGGCACATTCAGCAACGTCGTCGTGGTTGGTCCCGCCGCCGTCACCGTCAGTGTCTCGTACACCTCCTCGACCGCACTGCTGACCATCACGGGCACCGAATGTGGCTCGATCGACTTCAACAACGACACCAGCTTCTTTGATCCTCAGGACATAGAAGCATTCCTGAGCGTCTTTAGCGAAGGCCCCTGCATCCCGGCCAACGCAATCTGCAACGACATCGACTTCAACAACGATGCCAGCCTCTTTGACCCCTGCGATATCAACAGTTTCTTGACAGTCTTTGCCGAAGGACCGTGCACGCTTTGCGGCCAGTAAACCCAGCATCAATATTCATGCCACCGACCGCTCGCCATGAGCGGTCGGTTTCATTTCATGCCAGACTATCACCGAAAAAGGTCGCCCGGCGCAGATGTCATCCATGACCTCGAAAGCAAACCGCACTCTCAGCGTTTGCGTGTCAGCGTGTACAGCACGAAGAAGTCGTTCTCTAGGTCCATCGGTTCGTTCCCAGAATCCCAGCCCAATCCCTTTGCGAGTTCTCGCATCTTCGTCGCGTCATCCGAATCAAACGCTAGCACCTCAAAACCAGCACCCTCCAGCATCTCGCGCTCGAACGGGCTTCGACCATCGGCCCAAGGCTTGTACGCCTCGCCGATGGGTGATTGCTTGGGACAGATGTTGTACATCAGGAAGAGCCCACCCGGCTTGAGCACCCGCGCCACTTCGCGCACGAATACCTCTGGCTCCACGCCCAGTTGGATCATCCGCTTGGGGTCATACTCCCGATCCGTTGGCGGAACAATGTATCCGCGCTTGAGTGTGTTCTTGCTCATGAACACGTCGTACCCGTCGCCAACCTTTCCTCGCATGATGTTGTCGCCTGGCCATGATCCAAACGCGAGCGAGAGCATGCCGGGTCCGGACTTGCGTTCGTCCATCCCGCTGGGCGGCACATCGCCCACAAACTCGGGGCGGTCGTACAACTTCTGCAGCAGCGGATCCACTTCGATGCCGGTCACGCTGCATCCAATGCTGGCCAGAAGCCGCAAGTGTCCATAGGTGCCAAATCCAAAGTCCACGATCCGCTTGCCGCGAAACATGTTGGGTACGTTTGGTTCTGCGGTGCTCGCGAACTGATCGTGCAAGATTTGCAGGGGTCGCAAGTATGCGAGGGGCGAGCCATATCGCGTTGTATAAAAGTAGTACCCGTCATACACCTGCTCGCTGTACATCGCGCGTTCGGACTCGGGCAGGGCCTCGAACTCTTCCGGTGTCAAGTAGTTGCGTGTCGGCTGAGGGCGCTCATAAAGCGTCATCGGTTCGGGATGGGGCAGCCAGGTCGTTGCCATTATGAGGCGCTTCATGTCCTCGCCCTCGACCATCTGCTGAATCTTTCCCGCCTCGCGCCGCATCACTTCGACCGCGCTAGGCACATAGCCAGCCCGTCCCGTAGGCTGGGCAGTGCTGGCCGGTCGCGTTGTCGCCGGTATTGTTGTTGGCATCGACTGGACAGCCGGTGGTGGAACGGGCTGCTCTGCGGGCGGCGGCACACCCACGCCTTGAGCATGGGCCTGGCTGGAGGAGTGGCACGCGATCAGGAGCAGCGCAGCAGAGGTAAAAAATCGCATGCCCAAGCGTATGAAGACTTCGCGAGCGACTTGACAGGCCAGGCAATCTGTGGCATCCTGTGCCCATGACCACCCTCTCGCCCACCTCCCTGCCCCCTACCCCGCCTGAACTCACGTCTGCTCCCAACCCGCCGGTCTCCCGTCGTTCGCTCATCAGTGCGATGGGCTTGGGCGCTATGGGCATCGGCGCACTCGGACTTGGTGCCTGTGCCGCTTCACAAAGAGCTGGCGGCTCGGCTCCTCGTTCCGGTCGCCTTCTCCGCATCGCGCACCTCACCGATAGCCATGTCCAGCCCGAGCGCACCGCCGAAGAAGGAATCAACCAGTGCTTGACGCACGTTCATGCCCTTGCGGATCGCCCCGACGTGATCGTCACGGGTGGTGATCTCATCATGGACAGTTTCGAGACCACCAAGGCCCGCGCCGACGAGCAGTGGAAACTCCTCAATGGCGCTTTCGCCGCGCACAAGTCCATACCGGTCATGCATTGCCTAGGCAACCACGATATCTGGGGATGGCACAAGGCCAAGAGCAGCACCAGCGGCAACGAGCCGGGTTGGGGCAAGCGATACGCGATCGATATGCTGGGCCTGCCGGGCTGGTACTACGCCCAGACGCATCGCGGCGTGAAACTGATCGCCCTCGACAGCGTGCAAACCGACGGCGACGACGGGTATGTGGGTGGCTTGGACGATCAGCAGTTTGAATGGCTCAAAGGCGAACTGGCTGCGACGCCGCGCACCCAGACGGTCGTGATCGTCACGCACATTCCCATCATCCACGTCTCGGCGCTGCTAGTTGACGCAAGCCTCTCGCGTGAGGAAGGGGTCAAACTTGGCGGAGGATCAATGCTGATGGACGCGCGCCGGGTACACAACCTGCTGGAGCGATACCCCAATGCGCGTCTCGTCCTGACCGGCCACATTCATATGACCGAACGCGTTGAGTACGCGGGTATCACCCATATCAACTCCGGTGCCGTCAGTGGTGCCTGGTGGCGTTCGCAGGACAAGGCAAGGCAAGCGCGGGGCGCGGATACTGCAGAGGGGTTTGCCAAGCCAGCTCCGAGGTCTGATCCTGGCTATGGCCTGATCGACCTCTACACTAATGGCTCAGTTGATTTTACCTACCAGAGTTACGGTAGAGTGAACTCGTCAACCTGACACACCCAAACAAAAACAGGAAATTATACCAAACAAATACTTGACGAACACGCCGTCATCGTGTACTGTATTCGTTTGGCATGCCATCACTTCCTCTCCATCCTCGCACGCTCAGTCTGACCCAAGTCCAATCCGGGCAAAGTATTACCGCGCAGGATGTGTCGGGCTTGCCAGATGCGGCGTTGCTGGGTGTGCTGCGTGGTCGGGGTGCGGCGATCAATCCTATGAATCGATTCGAGTCGCTCGGCGTCGTTGCTGAGGAGTCGTACCTCGACGCGATCGCGCGGGGTGAGGATGGCGAAGGGAATCTGGAGGTCAACACTCCCAATGGACCGGCCTGCCAGATCGCAACCCACATTTTCGAGGATTCCTCGCGATCGGTGCTGAACAAAGTTGATTCGCCCGACCTGCCCTTTGGCTGGACGCTCAATCCTTATCGCGGCTGCGAACACGGGTGCATTTATTGTTACGCACGTCCGGACCATGAATATCTGGGCCTGTCGAGCGGGCTTGACTTTGAAACCAAAATCTTCGCCAAGATGGATGCACCGGCGCTGCTGCGCAAAGAGTTGTCAGCGCGATCGTGGGAGGGCGACCCCATCATGATGGCTGGTGTGACAGATGTCTATCAGCCCGTGGAGGCTGACCTCCGCCTCACACGTCGCTGCCTGGAAGTCATGATTGAAATGGGCCAGTCCGTCACGCTCATCACTAAGAGCAAGTTGATCCTGCGAGATATCGACCTGCTGCGAGAACTCTCGCGCCGCAATCTCGTGCATGTTGCAGTGAGCCTCACCACGCTGGACCACAAACTTGCAGCGGCGATGGAGCCGCGGGCCGCTTCGCCCCGCTCGCGGGTCGATGTGATTCGCACGCTGTCGCGCGCTGGCGTGCCGGTGATGGTGATGACCGCTCCCATCATTCCCGGGCTGAACGATCACGAGATGCCCAGCCTGCTCCGCGAAGCCTCGCGGGCGGGTGCGCTGGGAGCCGGATATGTGCTGCTGCGATTGCCGCACCAGATTAAGGCGATCTTTCTGGAATGGCTGCAACGTCACCTTCCGGATCGGGCGGCGAAGATCGAATCGCTGATCCGCCAGACCCGCGAGGGCGAACTCTACCAGAGCAACTACTTTGAACGCGGGCGCGGCACAGGGCCGATCGCTGAGCAGATTCGCTCGACGTTTCACCTGTTCCGACGCAAGTACAAACTGGAAGGACGTCTTCCGGACCTGGATCGAAGCCAGTTCCGTAGGCCCGAACGACGCGACGCACCGGGGCAGATGGGGTTGTTTGCATGAGCGACTTGAGTGAACTGCACAACGATTGAACGTCAATGCGTCGGTGGATCCCGCTACAGCATCGCCAGCAACGCAACCCCAGCACCAGCACTCAACACGATCAATCCGGCGCATCCACTGCCCTGCCTTTTGTTGCCGATCATTGCGTCGATAGCATCCACGGCGGCCTTCGCCTCCGCCAGACCCTTGCCGGTACGGTCGCGCAGCAGTTTGACGGCATCAATCTTCTTGCCCTCTCGCAACAGCGTCAGGATCTCGTCGGTGGGAAAGTCATTGCCGCTCGCCTGATGTATGGTTTCGATGCTGTTGATAACAAGTTTGCCTTGATGACAGCCAGCAGATTGGCTAGCCCGGCCTTCTTGATCGGCAACCTGCTTGATCGAATCAAAGATCGTGCGAACCTCGGGCGGGACATCGTCGATGCTTGAGTAGCTCTTCTTCTGGCCATTCATATTGATCTCGATCGTGCGGCGCAAGATCTTGTCCTTGGCCCGCTGTCAGAAGCGAGGTCGATCAACTCGGTTTCCGATTCGGGCAGTGGTGCGGCTTCGCGTCGGACGCCCTTGGCGGTCCCAAGGTTAATGCCGCGAGCACGCAGGTCGCGTTCGATCTGCTCGCGCTGCTCAGGCGTGAAGTCGTCCCAACCGGATGCGCTCTGGCCCATGGCGTATCGTATTCCGCGACCAACTCCCCTCAATGCTGGCATGGAATCGGCATCGCCCGTAGACTTTTCCCCGCAGCCTGCTATCGTGGTCCAGTTTGCGCACAGTGGCTCTGATGCAGGGCGTCGATCACGACGAGTCTGCGTTGAGAACCAACGCTCAAACCTCGATACCCACGCCAGGGATTATCGCTCTTTCGCCTAACTTTTCCCCTGCACATCACATGCCCAAGCGCACCGACATCAAGACCATCCTCATCCTGGGTTCAGGCCCGATCGTGATTGGCCAAGGCTGCGAGTTTGACTATTCGGGCACGCAGGCCTGCAAGGCGCTCAAGGCCGAGGGGTATCGCATCGTGCTGGTCAACAGCAACCCAGCGACCATCATGACCGATCCGCAGTTCAGCGATCGGACGTACATCGAGCCCATCACGCCCGAGTCCGTCCGCAAGATCATCGCGCTCGAGCAGCATCGAGGCCCGCGCATCGATGCGATCCTGCCAACGCTGGGCGGTCAGACGGCCCTCAACTGCGCTTGCGCGATGTGGGACAACGGCACACTCACGGAGTATGGCATCGAGATGATCGGTGCCAATCGCGAGATCATCCATCGCGCCGAAGACCGCCAGATATTCAAGGACATCTGCGAAAAGATCGGCCTCAAACTGCCCAAGGCCAAGATCGTCAACGCACTCCCAGACGCGGAGGATTTCCTCAAGGAGATTGGCCTGCCAGCGATCATCCGCCCCGCCTTCACGCTGGGCGGTAGTGGCGGCGGCATCGCCTACAACCTCGAAGAGTTCAAGGACATTGTCACGCGCGGGCTCGCCGCCAGCATGATCACCCAGGTCCAGATCGACCAATCCGTGATCGGCTGGAAGGAATTCGAACTCGAAGTCGTCCGCGACAAGAAGGACAACTGCATCATCGTCTGCGGCATCGAGAACATCGATCCCATGGGCGTCCACACGGGCGACAGCATCACCGTCGCGCCGATCCTGACACTGACGGACAAGGAATACCAGTGCATGCGTGACGCATCGCTCGCGATCATGCGGGCCGTGGGCGTCGAGACGGGTGGCAGCAACGTGCAGTTCGCCGTGAACCCAAGGCCCAAGGATGGCAAGTTCGAGATGGTGGTGGTCGAGATGAATCCCCGCGTCTCGCGCAGTAGCGCGCTCGCCAGCAAGGCCACGGGCTTTCCCATCGCCAAGATCGCGGCCAAACTTGCCATTGGATACACCCTCGACGAACTCAAGAACGACATCACCGGAACCACCAGCGCCTGTTTCGAGCCCGCGATCGATTACATCGTCGTGAAGATGCCCCGCTGGACTTTCGAGAAGTTTCCCGAGGCCGATGAAACGTTGACGACGCAGATGAAGAGCGTGGGTGAGGCGATGGCGATCGGCAGGACATTCAAGGAAGCCCTGCAGAAAGTCATCCGCTCGATGGAAGTCAAACGCTTCGGCCTCGGGCTGGATCGCAACGATCGCTGGCTCAGTGCCATGCGGGCGGTCGAGCACGATCAACTCGTTCTCGACGTGATGGGTACCCCCTCGCTCCGCGAGGGGCGAACCACCCATCCCGCTCCTTCCATCGCTTCACCCCTCGCGGAGCGAGGGGCTACCCAGTTGCAACCCAGCGAGACTGGCCTGCGGACCGCCGACGGGCAACCCATCGAGTGGCCCATTCCCCACGAAAAACTGTCGCGCAAACTCGCCGTGCCCAGTCAGGGCCGGCTCTATTACGTCCGCTACGCCATGAAAATGGGCTGGAGCATCGAGAAGATCAACGCCCTGACAAACATCGACCCGTGGTTCCTCGACCAGATCCAGCAACTCGTCGAGTTTGAAGACGTGCTCTGCGACTACAAGCGCCTTGAAGACCTTCCCACAGACGTGCTCATGCAGGCCAAGCAGTTGGGGTATAGCGATGCCCAACTTGCCCACTTGTACGAAGGCAACCTGTCGACCGACAGCATTCTCAAGGTCCGCCAGCACCGCAAGGCCCAGGGCATCGAGCCGGTCTACAAACTCGTCGACACCTGCGCGGCGGAGTTCACGGCCATTACACCGTACTATTACTCGACCTATGAAACCGGGGCGAGGCACGTGGCGCCAGGTACTGGCAATGCCCTGGGTGCTCCGGAAGACGAAGTCCGGATCACCAACAAGCAGAAAGTCATCATCATCGGCGGTGGCCCCAATCGAATCGGTCAGGGCATCGAGTTTGACTACTGCTGCTGTCACGCCGCGTTCGCCGCGAAGGAACTTGGCTTTGAAAGCGTGATGATCAACTCGAACCCCGAGACGGTCAGCACAGACTACGACACCAGTGACCTGCTCTTCTTTGAGCCGCTCACGCTGGAAGACACGCTCAACGTCGTCGAGCGGCTTTCGGGTACCTCTTTGGGTACCCCCTCGCTCCGCGAGGGGCGACTCCCCAATCCGTCCCATCCATCTCTCCCCTCGCGGAGCGAGGGGGTACCCAAAGGGGTACCTAATCAAGTACCAACCCTCGTCCACGGCATCATTGTCCAGTTTGGCGGCCAGACTCCCCTCAACCTCGCCCATGGCCTGCAGCAAGCCGGCGCACCGATCATCGGTACCTCCGTCGACTCCATCGATCGTGCAGAGGACCGCAAGCGTTTTGACCAAGTACTCGACACGCTCAATCTGAAGAGACCCGCCGCGGGCAGTGCTCGCAACCTCGACGAAGCCCTCACTGAAGCCAAGCGCATCGGATATCCCGTGCTCATCCGTCCCAGTTACGTCCTGGGCGGTCGCGGCATGGAAATCTGCCAGGATGAAGCCGCGCTGCGGAGTTTCATCGGCACCGCCCTCAAACAAGCCGGTGCCGACAACGCGCCGGTTCTCATCGACAAGTTCCTCGCCGGCGCAATCGAGGTCGATGTCGATGTCGTGGCGGATTACTCCAGCAGGCCCGACGTTCCGTCGGGCAACCAATCACCCTCGATACTCGATGCCCGCCAGCATGGCACGCCTATGGCGATCGTCGCAGGCATCATGGAACAAATCGAGCAGGCTGGCATCCATAGCGGCGACTCTGCCTGCACGCTGCCACCGGCATCACTCTCTCCAAGCATTCTCACCCGCATCGAGGAACTTGCCAGAAACATGGCCAAGGAACTTCGCGTCAATGGCCTGATGAATCTGCAACTTGCCATCAAGGACGATGAAATCTTCGTCCTCGAAGTCAACCCCCGCGCCTCACGCACCGTGCCCTTTGTCGGCAAGACCACGCACACACCCTGGCCAGCGATCGCCGCTAAGGTGATGATGGGCAAACCGCTCAGCGAACTGCTGCCCAAAAACCATCGCAGCATGTGGCACAGCACGCCTCGCTACTATGCAGTCAAGGAATCGGTCTTCCCGTTCAGCAAGTTCCCAGGCGTCGATGTTGTACTTGGGCCCGAGATGCGTAGCACAGGCGAGGTCATGGGCATCGACCAGAGCCTACCCATCGCCTTTGCCAAGAGCCAGATGGCGGCAGGAATCAAACTGCCGACCGATCCAACCAACGGCGGCAAGGGTGGTGGCGTCTTCGTCTCTGTGCGAGAGCAAGATCGTCCCATGATCGTTGAGCCGATTCGCACGCTCATCCGCGAGGGCTTCGAGATTTACGCGACCGATGGCACAGCTGGTGCCCTCGCCGCTCAGGGTCTGAAGGTTTATGTCCTCCAGAAAATCGCTGCTGGCGCACGTCCCAACGTGTTGGACCTGATGCACAACAACCAGATCGCACTGATTATCAACACGCCAACCCGCACAGGCTGGAAGACCGACGAGGGACGCATCCGCAGCACCGCCGTGCGCCTCAATATTCCCATGATCAGCACCGCGACCGCCGCCGTCGCCGCTGCCAAGGCTATCCAAGCGATGCGCAAGCAGGACTGGGGTGTCGCGGCGATGCAGGATTACCTGATAATGAGCCAGGACGGCGCAATCATCGAAGCAACCCCGCAACCCGCACATGCTGCACGGCCTTAAGGACAGCCTGCGCTGGAAGCAAGTCCACGCATTGCCCTGACTTGAAAGTGCCCGGACTCGCTCACACCTTCAACGCCGCTGGCCCCAGCGTCTGGATCGTCATTCGACCCAGTTCCCGCTTTGCCAGATACGCGTTGAGTTGGTCCAGCGAGACCCGCTCCACTTCCGCTGCCGCCTCTTCGAGCGAGCGCGGCTTACCCAATCTGCGCATGTCTGCCGCCAGGGTACCCGCCCGCGCCGAGGTAGATTCGCCACTGAAGACCAGCGAACTCTTGAGCCCCACCTTGGACCGATGAAACTCGTCAACCGTCACCTTGCCAGACTCGGTCGTGATGCGCTCCAACTCACCCCGCAGCACATCCAATGATTCTTGTGCCCGCTCGGGCGTGGTGCCGACATATGCGCTGACACCGCCAAATGTCTTGTCGCCGCGATATCCGGCCGCGACCGCATAGCACAGCCCGCGCTTCTCGCGAACCTCGCTGAATAGCCGCCCCGACATACCACCCGACAGCACACCGACCGCCAGTTTTTCGAGTATGCTGTTTGGGCTTGATTCCGCCGGGGCGTCGTACGCGACGATGATCTGCACCTGGCTGCCGCCATCGTCCTGCTCGTGGGCATATCCCCGCGATGCATCCGCCCCTTCGAGCACCTCGGGCGCCGAGCCACGCCACCCTGTGAGCAGTGATTCGAGTCGCGCCGCGATCACATCCGGGTTGATCGCCCCCGCCACCGCAAAGATCGATTGGGCCGGGCGTGCGAAGCGGTCCCAGTGCATGACCAGATCGTGACGGGTCGTCGCCTCAAGTCCTTGCATAGTGCCCATCCCGGATCGGTTGATGGGCCTGGGATGATGCCTCGCCCGCGCCAGCAGGCTGGCTCGCTGCTGCGGATCATCCTTGAGCGACTCGATGCTCTGCAGGCACAGTTCCCTGCACGGTTCGAGGGCTTCGCCCTCCAGGCGAGGGCGCAGCGCCATATCAACGATCGGCCCGAGCACATCCATGATTCGATCACCCACACAGGTCAAAGCCAGGCGCATCGTGTATGTTCCCGCCTCCACATCGCGAAGAACGCCCAGACTGTCGAAGAGGTCCGCCTCTTGGCGCGAATCGCGCGCGCCTGAGCCGCGTAGCAGCAACTCTTCAAGCAGGGGCGTGACACCCTCTCGCTCATCGGGATCGGTGATGCATCCCGCCGGGAGAAGCCAACTCAGCGAAGTCGAACGCACCCCCGACATGGTCTCGAGGATGAGAGGCATTCCGCAGGAGAGCGTTCGCACGCTGATGGCGTTCATGTTGGAGGATACGGGCGGGGGTGAGGCGGAGGGGAGTCGGGTGTGGGGGTGTGGGGTAACCGGGCGAACGTGACCAATCAAGGAAGGCAAGGGGCAAAAAAAGCGACGCGAGGCCGTTTCGGGCCTCGCGTCAGCGTTGTTCGTTGCCGTTCGCGAAGTTCCTTGGATGCGAGCCCCGACGAGTCGGCCAGGGCATGTCAAGCATCGGGAACTGGTCAGACGCGAATCGGTCGGGCGATTAGAGCCCAAGTGTGTTGCGAGGATTCAGTGAATGAATCCTCGCAATCGGCTCAGCCCTTGCGGGTTGCCTTCTTGGATGCCTTCTTCTTGCCCTTTTTCTTTGCCTTCTTGGCCATTGTAAAACTCCTTGGCTTAGACGAATCACTTCATGCAACGCGACACCGCGCCACACGAGCGATCCTCGATACCAGAATATCTTATCGGAAACTTGCGCTCTTGTGTTGCAGAATTGTAAAAAAATGTGAACAACTCGTGCAGATCGTTGTGATGCATGCCCGTCGCGCGCTCGTTCACGCGCGCTTTCGCGCAACATCATGCGCGTCCATCGTATCGCCGATCACCGATTGCCACATCATCGCCCTCGCGCACGCGTTCGATCACCACAGCACGCGCACACGCACCGTCTCTGGTACCTGGCGAATCTCGTCCACCACTCGCTGCGCGTTGGTTGGATCCACATCCAGCACCATGTACCCGATATGTCCGTTGGTCCGAAGGTACTGCGCGCTGACGTTCGCGCCCAGCCCAGCGATGTGCGCATGCACCTGACGCAGCACACCCGGCACGTTGCGATGGAAGTGCAAAATCCGGTGTTTTCTGGGCGTTTTCAGTAGTTCTTCGTCGTCCTCATCCGCACCGCCAGCAGCCCCGAAGTGCGCGATCTGGTCGGGCAACTCGACCTCGGGCACGTTCACCGCGCCGGTCGTTGTTCCAACGTTGACGAACTTGATCAACTTCTCCGCGACGTCGAGCGCGATGGTCTCCTGTGCCTCTTCAGTGCTGCCGCCGATGTGCGGTGTCAGGATGACGTTTGGAAGTCCGCACAACGGACTCTCAAACTTCTCCCCCTTCGAGGCAGGCTCATGCGGGAAGACATCGACCGCCGCGCCGCCGATTGAACCATCCTTGAGTGCTGCAACCAGCGATGGCACATGGACGACACTCCCCCGAGCGTTGTTGATCAGAAACGCACCGGGCTTCATCGCCTTGAACTGGCGAGATCCCATCAAGCCGCTGGTCGCGTCGGTCGCGGGTACGTGCAAGGTCACAAAGTCGCTCTCGCGCAGCAACTCCGCGAGCGATCGCACCGATCGTGCGTTCCCCAATGGCAACTTGGGAACAATGTCGTAGTACAGAACGCGCATGCCCATCGCCTCCGCGAGCACGCTCACCTGGCTTCCAATATGGCCATAGCCCACGATCCCCAGCGTTCGTCCGCGTATTTCTCGGGCACCAACTGCGGACTTATCCCATTGCCCCGCATGCATTTGCGTGCTTTTCTGGAAGACCTGCCGCGAGAGCCCAACCACCTCGGCGATAGTCAGTTCCGCGACGCTTCGGGTGTTGGAGAAAGGCGCATTGAAGACCGGCACGCCTCGGTCGCGGGCCTCGTCAAGGTCGACCTGATCAGTCCCGATGCAGAAACATCCAACAGCCAGGAGCCTTGGCGACAACTCCAGCACTCGCTTGGGCACCAGCGTCTTGCTGCGAACGCCCAGGACGTGGCACTCGCTGGCGAGTTTGAGCAGTTTGGCCTCATCGGGCGCGCCCGTCATCGTCTCGACATCGAACCCTTCGCTCCGAAACAACGCCGCACCACGCGCATGCACCCCTTCGAGCAGCACGACACGGATCTTGTCCTTGGGAAAACTGGTCTTCATGGCGAAGACACTAGGACGTTGAGCCAACCTTGGTTCTTGCCCCGCTCTTGCAAGGGCGAACGACCAAGCCACTACTGCTCTTGTGCCAACTCCCGAAGTTTTCGCAGCGCGTCGAAGGCCTGAAGTGGTGTCAGGTGGTCCAGTTTGACTTCCTTGAGCGCATCCAGGGCAGGATGGGGAATGTACTCACGGAAGAGTGCGAGTTGGCCGTCATCGCGCGCCCTTGGTATTGTTACCGCCGACACATCGACACGACGTCGTGACCCTTTGCGCGTCGATTGGGACGGTGTTGAACCGTTCACGCCACCCTCCGCAGCGTTGAACCCCGTCCCCACCCCTGCCTCATGCACTGCCAACGTTCCCAGCACCTCACGCGCGCGAGTCACCACACCCTTGGGCATCCCCGCCAGACGCGCCACATGCAGCCCATAGCTCTGGTCCGTGCGTCCCGGCAAGATGCGATGCAAAAACACGATCTCGGCGTGGTCATCGCCCGCGGGCCACTCGCGCACCGCGACATGCAGGTTGCGGACTTTGCCGGGAAGCCGGTCTTCGAGTTCGGTCAGTTCGTGGTAGTGGGTTGCGAACAACGTGCGCGGACCCTGTGTGGCGTCGCCAGCCAGGTGCTCGACGATTGCCCAGGCCAACGACAAGCCGTCGAGCGTTGAGGTGCCTCGTCCAACTTCGTCGAGGATGATCAGACTGCTCGCGGACGCATGGTGCAGAATCTGAGCAGTCTCGACCATCTCGACCATGAACGTCGATTGCCCCGCGTGCAAGGCATCGTCGGCACCGATGCGAGTAAAAACGCGGTCGGTGAGTCCGACGGTCATGGCTCCTGCAGGGACGAAACTACCCGCATGGGCGAGGATTGTCAGTAGCGCGACCATGCGGATGTACGTGCTCTTGCCAGCCATGTTGGGGCCCGTAATGAGAGCGAGTGAAGGGAGATGTAAGGGGAGAAAAGAAGCAGAGCCGGAGAGACCAGTCGACGAAGCGACACCATCAGAAGGGTCATCAGAAGCAGTGGGTATCGCATCCCGCGCAACTTCCCTGCTTCTGTCCGTGGTTGCTTCGCTGCTTCGCTTCCCTGCTTCGTCTCTTGATCCCAATGCACAGTCATTGGGCACGCATTGTCCCAGCAACTCATCCAACACCGGGTGGCGCCCATCCTGGATCGCGAGCATCGGTTCGCAGACTACCTCCGGCGCGATCCAGCCGCGATGCGCCCCCTTGTCCGCGAATGCCAGCAGGACATCGATTGCCCCAATCGCCTCGGCGAGCAATGTGATGGCGTGGACCTGGGCGACAGCCCCATCGCACAGACCCTGGAAGAGTTCGCGCTCTCGCTCAAGACCCCGCGACTGGGCCGTGGTGACTTTGCGTTCAAACTCACCCAGCACGGGCGATGTGAACCGCTCGACATTGCGGAGCGTCTGCATTCGCTTGAGTTCGGGCGGAGCGTTGCGTGCCTGAGCCTCGGGCAGTTCGATGAAGTAGCCAGCGACCTTGTTGTACCCAACACGCAGGCTGGGCAACTTGTGCTTTTCGATCAGTTCGTTCTGGTATTGTGCCAGCCACGCCCCGGCATCTCGTTCGAGTAAGCGGGCTTCGTCCAGCGCGGGATCGACCCCATCACGGATCAGGCCGCCATCGCGCAGGTGGGCGGGCGGATCATCCACGCACACTTCCAGCACATTGTCGGCGAAGGCTCGCAAGGGAGAGGTCGTCGCGCCGGCGTGGGCTGCGACCAGGTCGCGCCAGGGCCGAACCGACGAGGCGCCATCCAGCAGTGTTGCAACCTCTCCGCATGCCAGCACACTCCGGGCCAGCCCGACCAGATCGCGCGGGGTGGCACGAGCCAGCGCGACTCGCCCCGCGATTCGCGCGATGTCCTGAATACTGGCGAGAGCCGCGCCCACCTTTTCGGCCAGTTCGCGGTGTTCCTTGAACAGCCCCACGCCCCGCTGTCGCGCCTCGATTGCCGCGTGGTCTCGCAGGGGACGACACAGCCAGTCTCGCAGGGCACGCTTGCCCATCGCCGTGCGCGCTCCGCCCCGTCCCGCGCCAGCACAGAGAAAAATACCAACAAGGGTGGGATCAGCGCTGATGGCGTTGGCTGTGCCAGCCACCAGACCGACCGCGCGTTGTCCGGCGCGCAGGGTGCGCTCAACTTCGAGTGATCGCAGGCTCACGGCGTCGATCACCAGATGCGCGGTCGCGTCGTCTCGCCGGGGTGGGCGAAGATGGCGCAGACTGCCGCGCCGCAGTCCCGCCAATGCACTACCCGCACCGCCCGTGGAGTCGGCGCTCTTGCCCCTACCCGGCCCGTTCATAGGTGACTTGGCACCACCATCGCCCGATCGGGTCGCAAGTTGCAGGGCCGCATGAGCCTCTTTGGACTCTTCTTCACCTAGTGTCTGGGTTTCCTGGAGATAGGCAAGCAGTGCACCCGCCGCGTACACGCACGACTCGTCGTCGCGCAGTCCGAACCCCGCAAGCGTCGCGACTTGATAATGCTTCTTGAGAGCACCCAGCGACTCCTGCGGACGGAAGTGCCAACTTGGCCGCGGGGCCAGCGCGATGCCCATGCTCGCAAGCCCAGTGAGTGATCGCAACTCGACTGGTATATCGCCCGAGCCGCTCGCATCTGCGAATAAAAGTTCCCGGACGCTGCGTCGAGTCAGTTCGTCCACCAGCGACGCGATGCCGCACTCCACCACGCTGAAGGACCCGGTGGCAACCTCCACGACCGCAAGCGCAAGCGTCGGCTTCGCCCCCGCCCCCTCACCCTGGAGACTTCCCTTGATTGTGGGCACAATCACGACCGCACCGACCGCAACGCTCGCGTCGGATTCGAGGAGCGACTCGTCCACCAGCGTGCCTGGCGTGATCACGCGCGTCACGGCCCGTGGCACTAAGCCCTTGGCCAGGCTTGCCTCGATCAACTGCTCGCAGACCGCGACCCGAAAGCCGCGCGTGGTGAGGCGCTTGAGGTAGGTTTCAAGTTGGTGGTAAGGCATCCCGCACATAGGGACACCAGCGGTGCGCTGGGTAAGCGTCAGGCCGATCGCCTGGCTGACCTTAACCGCATCGTCATCGAACATTTCGTAGAAGTCGCCGATGCGGAAGAGCAGGACGCAGTCCGGATGCCGCTTTTTGAAGCGGTAGTACTGCTGCATCGCGGGCGTTTCACGCGGATCGGGCAAGGCACAACTCTCCAATGGAGCGCTATTGAGGGCGATCCTTGCCCGGGGAAGTCGCTGAACACCATATTAGGAAACAATCGCTCCTGGTTCGATCTCAGTGAGCGGGCTGAGAATCACGACGCGACGTTCTGTCTCGTTTGCAGCATCACCGCCCTGTGTCTTTGGCACATTGCTCGCCGCCAGTAGCATGCCGCGAGATTCTTCGCCTCGGATCACGCGGGGGGCAAGATTGGCGATGATGACGATGCGCTGGCCCAGCAACTCTTCGGGCTGGTAATACGCACGAATGCCAGCACAAATTTGCCGGGTCGTGCCGCTGCCATCGTCGAGTTGGAGTTTGTATAACTTGTCGGCGTTGGGGTGGTTCTCGACCTTGAGAATCTTGGCGACCCGCAGGTCTAACTTGGCAAAGTCCTCAAAAGCGACGACCGGCTTGGGGGTGCCAGCAGCGGGAGGAGTGGCGGGAGCAGCAGAAGGAGCGGGGGTTGGGCCTGAAGTGGAGGTGGAAGTTGGTGTGGTGGCTACAGATGGAATTGGAGTTGGACTGGTCATGTGGCAGGATATGTGCCATAGGGCAAACGACATATGCGTTTTCCGAGGGACGTTTCGCCCATTCGAGTAGGTCTTTTCCCGCCTGTTGTTCAGACCGCAGAATCCGAGCTGTATTCACCGATACTACTGCTTTCCGATTCGTTGTTCACAGACCTCGCTCATCGCAAGCCTCATTACCCTGATTTTTCCATGACAAGTTTGCACACCATTCTCGCATGCTGCCTCCTCTTGTTGCTTCCTGCCTGCCAGCGACAGACTCGCGTCGAGCAACTCGATCCGCCACGGACGCTGACCACTCCATATGACACGAGCGGGGGCGAAGTCTTGTGGGCGGTGGTCCCCCTGCGCAACGAATCGGGCACGTCGGTCGCCGAGCCGCTGGTGCTGTCGGATCACTTGGTCGGGGCGATCGAGGAGGTCGAGGGCATTCGGTGCGTCCCGCTGGATCGGACGCTCGCGGCCATGCAATCGCTCAAACTCCGCGCGATCCAGAACCCCGCCCAGGCGCGCAGCCTCGCGCAGGCGATGGGTGTGGATGGTGTTGTTGTGGGCAGCGTCACTGCGTATGACCCGTATACACCATTGCTGGGATTGTCGCTTGCTCTGTACGCGCGACCCGGTGCGACCATGACTTCGCGCCCGACCCCTTCCTTCAACCCGCGCGAGTTGGCGACGGCAACTACCGACACGACCGTCGCGGGCGAGGATTCCGGATACAGCGAGCGACCGCTGGCCGTCTGGTCTGGCCGCCTGGACGGCAAGAACCATCAGACGCTGATGGACCTGCGCACCTATGCAAACGGCCGCACGCGTGAGGTTTCTGCTTTGGGCTGGCGGCGCTACACAGCGAGCATGGACCTCTACAGCCAATTCGCGATGTATCGGGGCGTGGATGGCCTGCTCCAGCAGGAATGGACGCGCGTCGCCCGCGCTCAAATTCCCCGCCCCTCAGAACCGCGACCCGAGGCAGATTCCCAATAAGTGCCAAGACTTGCATGCCAGCAACTAGAACTGTTCCACAACCTCAACGCTGGTGTACTGATCCAGATTCACATGCACCACTTCGCCGTCATCCTTCTTGAGTGTCAGCCGGTCCAGCCAGAACTTCTTGTCTTTGCTGTGCGCGTACCAACTGCCCGTCTTGCTCTGCGTCAATTCGATCACTGCTCCCTCAATCGGCATCGCGGCGAACGAATCTCGCCCACTGCCAAGGTGCGGAATCTGCTGCGTCACGCGAACCCGCGTGCCCGGTTGGATGGTGTCGACGGTCATGCTCGATTATATGGCAAACCGGGCCATGCCGACGATGAGGCGATGTGCCGATGAGCCGAATCACCACGCTGTTCCCGTGAGGGTCGCCACTACACTCTGTGCTACTGGCCCGCTCGCCCCATCGAGCGCGACGATTCGCGCTGCACATCGTTGGCCTGCCGCTCTTCCCCAACATCCAGTCCAGCATATAAAAATCGTGCCCGCAGTTCCGGCGTCGGCACCATGCACGTCTCACGCTTTCCAAACCAGCGATACCGGTTTCGCGCGATCCATCGATAGATGCCGTCCCGCATCCCCACGGGCAGCACGCGCCCCGCCCGCGCCAGCGACCAGGGCAGCCCCAATCGTCCCGCAATCGCCATGGCCGCGTCGGATCGGAGCAGTATCCGCCCAGTCTCAATCACGATGATGCTGTCAGGACGAAACTCTGTGCCGCTACTTGTTGCTTCTACCCCTGCCCCGGCCCCCGTCGCCTCGATCGCACGTTGAGCCGCCAGCGACTGCAAGGCCGCGAATCGAAAAATCGCCTTGCGATCCCGTCGGATGATCCACTGCACCGCTCCATTGCAGAGATTGCACACGCCATCGAAGAGGATGAGGGCGTGAGCCTCAGTTATGGTATCTGGAGTTTGTGATGGATTTTCGCTCATTTTTGTTGCCGAACGTGCCGGCGTGTTGTCTCTTTCAGACATGAGCATCATTCGCACCTCCAACCTTCCACAACAGGCGCTCGCGCACTTGGTCGTTTCCGCCCTCACTTTCGCCCCTGTCGCCTCGGGCGTTGTGACCACTTTCGATACAGGCCTCGAAGGCTGGTCCATCTCCGGCCGCACCACGATCGCGCCCAATGGCGGCAACCCGGGTGCCAATCTCGCCCCGCTCGTCACCGATGTCTTTGGCATCGACATTCGTAACAACAGCAATGCCGCATTCCTGGGTAACTATGCCCAGACCTGGCAAACCCAGGGGGGTGGCCCCGGTTCGCCCCTGCGCCTCAGCGTGGACACCAAGACCAATTCGATCACCTTTGGCAGCAGCCAGGTCGCTCGCAATCTCATCGTCCAACTCCGCGACTACACCAACCCGCCGCCCAACTATCCGTATGTGTCGGTCTGGCTCAACCTTGGGACAATCAGCGCGGCCCAGCCCGACTGGCGGACCTTGGCCATTGATATCGCAAATCCCGCGAGCCAGACCCTTCCCAGTGGTTGGGGCGGTACCGGAGACGAAGACCAGTTTGCCAACCCGCGACTACCCGCCAATCGCACCTTTGCGAGTGTGCTTGCCAGCGTCGATGAGATTGCCTTTACAACGTTGGAACCAGGCTTTTTCTATGGCTTCACGAACTTCAACGTACAGGTGGACAATCCCACGCTCGTGGTCGTGCCTTCGCCCGCCGCTGTCTTCGCCATCCCAGCCATAGCACTCGCTACTTTGCGAAGGCGCCGCGCACGCTGATTGACTTGAGGCATGACTTACTTCTGGGCTTGATTGGGTACTTACTTTGGGGCTTGCCTTGCGCTCATCCCCGGCCCCAGCATCCCGGCCTTCATCCCCTGCTTCACCGCGCACAAGTGCGCGCGCACAAACGGGATCTCATTAGCCTTGTGGAACTCCGTCGGGAAGTATGTTGCGAGTTTCATGGGGTAGAACGCACCCTTGAACGTGGGCAACTGCTTCGCATACTCCTCTTTGCTGTAGTACCAGAAACTGTTCTGGTTGAAGAACGAGATGTTCGAGGGGTTCTGCCACGCCCCGCGCCCGTCAGTGCTGGGCACCTCGACCATGAACATTCCACCTGGCGCAAGCACCCGCCACGCCTCCTTGAAGACATGGATCGGATCGCGTAACTGCTCAAGCACCTCCCATGCCCGCACGATGCCCACGCTGTCATCCTCTATAGGCCAGCGTTGTTGCAGGTCGCACACCAAGTCCACGCCCCTTCCGCTCGCGATGTCCACGCCCTCGTACTCGCTTGGCTTATTCGTGGCCCCGCCCAGATCAATCGCACGCAGCCCCTTTTCTCTGCACCAGCGCAGCATCATCGCATACACGTTGTGGTCGTAGAGATGGGCCACGATCTCCTGAATCCGTGCGTTGCGTTCCTTGTGCGTGTTGTTCGCCGTCATGCGGTAGAAGTACAGGCACTCTGGAATATGCACGAACCGCTTGCCCGCGCAGTAGAACTTCACCATCAGGTCAAAGTCATCCCCCACGTCCAGTGCAGGATTGTGACCACCCACCTCGTCATACGCCCTGCGTGTCCATGCCCGGACGTGGTTGGGCGCATGCGTGAGTTGCAGAATCCAGGGCGGCTCCACAGGAAACGCGTGCGCGGCTTTATACGTGCGACCATCGGGCCCGACAACATCCCTGTACTTCCACCCAAACGCTTCGCGGTAGATGTGGGGCGAACCGTCGTGCTCGTGAAACTCCGCGAAGTCGGAGAAGACGAAGTCCACCGGGCTCGCGGGCGTACCGCTCTTGAACGCGTTGACGACCATCTCGATGGCGTGCAGGGAAAGAAAGTCGTCGTGGTCCAGTTCAACGATGATGCTTCCGCTACTCGCCCGCGTCGCCAACAGTTTGTATGCTCCGACAGACGAGCGGCTTATCGCGGTCTGATCGGCGTTACCTATTACCCGCACGCGAGGATCGGCGATCGGCGGGATAGCGGCACCGGAATTGGGCACCAGCACCCACTCCCACTTGGGATACCTCTGACGCTTCAGATTGTCATAGATGGACGCAATAAAAAGCGGATTGTGCGTGGGCGTGATGATCGAGACCAGTGGATCGGCATCGGTCACATCGATGGTGCGCGTCGTAGGCATGTTTCACTTTATGAAGCCTTGCAGCGAACAGGCGAACGAGCCAATGACAAGTGCGCCGCCAATCAAGTCCCGATGATCCTTCCCGCCTCTGCCAAAATCCCCTCTGCCTCCGCCTTGCTCGGCGCTTCCGCGATCAGTCGCATGATCGGTTCCGTGTTGCTCGCCCGCACATGCAGCCATGCCCGATTCGCAAGTTGGCCCTTTGTGAAGTTCACCCACGCCCCATCGCGCAGATCAACTTCCTGTCCTGCCCCGCCATAGAACGCCGCAATCTTCGTAACGGCAGCCGTCGCGTCTTCCTTCCTGGCAAGGTCGACCTTTCGTTTCTCGATGCTGTATGCGGGCACGCAGGAAACCAGACCGCTCAGTGCATGGCCGCGAGCACTAGACTTACCCAGCCGCTGTCCCATGCTGGTGTCGTGTGCATGCTTGAAGAGCCAGAGCGTCAGCGCCATCGCCCCCAGCGAATCGCGCACATAACAACTCCTGGGCCAGATCGTCCCGCCGTTCCCCTCGCCCCCCGCGATCGCCCCTTCGCGCTTCATGATCTCGACCACGTTGGCCTCACCCACCGGCGTGCGCAGCACCCGCGCCCCGAAGGTTGCAGCGACATCATTGATCATGCGACTGGTCGAGAGATTCGTGACCATCACACGATGCTCCCCGCCATCCACGCCATTTGCCCCTTTCACCCCTTTCATGCCGCTTGCCCGCATGCCGGCTCCCAGGATCGCCCACGCGCTCAGCGCCAGCGTGTACTCCTCGCCGATGTACCGTCCCTGTTCGTCAATGAGTGCCAGCCGATCCGCGTCCGGATCCAGCGCAAAGCCAACCTGGCACCCCTGGGCGCGCACACAGTCGCACAATCCCCCTTTCCCCGACAAGTTCTCCATCGTGGGCTCGGGCGGATGGGGAAACAGCCCCGCTTGATCGCCCTCCAACACTGTGTTGATCGCTACCACCTCGCACCCCAGGCTCCGCAGGAATCGCGGTGCCGTCGCGCTGCTGCTCGCATTCACGCAATCTACCGCGACCTTGGTCCCTTCCCCGAGTTTGCTCGCTATCGCGCACAGACCCGCGTCCTCCATCGCCCCCATCACACGCTTGATGTGCGTTTGCGCCGCGTCCGCGTCGCTGCGAAGTGTGCCCAGCCGCTCCCATGTCACGCTGCTGGACCGTCCTTCGTGAAAACGCGCGATGATTTCATGCGCCAGTGCTGCGGGCGGCGCACTCGCCCCCGCGTCGTGCAATCCTGCTGGCTCGCGCAGCAAACACTTGAGGCCGTTCCATTGCTGGGGATTGTGGCTCGCCGTAATCACCATCCCGGCAACCAGCACTCCGCTCCGCGCGCGCGCCACCTCATCGGTGATGACCGCCGCGGTTGGTGTCATCGCGATACCCACATCCAGCACGTCGCATCCGCTGCCCAGCAGCCCCGCCGTCGCAGCCGAGTGCATCGCCTGCCCCCCGCGCCGCCCATCCCGGGCCAGCACAACACACGGCTTCGCTCCCTCCCCTCCCCCTGCCCAGCCCCCGCCCCCGCCCTCACCAGACTTTGACCGTTCGCGTAGTACCGCCCCAAACGCCCCGGCAAACCGCGCCGCCACTTCGGGGGTCAGTGTCTCACCAACCACACCCCGGCACCCCGACACTGACAACATGAGCATGGACATGGTTGAGCGTAGTTGGCGAAGCAAAGCCAAGACTGTCGCGCTCGCACTCGACAGCCCGCTGCAACTTCTCGCCAAGGAACCAAATCATAGTTTGTGCGTCCTAACTTGTGGCGAACGATCCATGTGGCTGGTTCGTACGAACCAAGGTTGACGGTCGATAGAGTGAGAACACAATGAGCATTATCTGGACCACCATCTCGTTTGCAGGACTCGCAGTGGCTCAGCAGAGCGAGCCTGTCAAGCCAATTACTGAAGCCATGCCTTCCACACCAGCCATCGCTGGGTGCTACGACAGCAAGGAGTCTCAGGAGAAAGCCCAAGCCGCGGGCCAGGTTGCTCCAGTCCCCGCTCCCGTCGCACTCTCCGCAGCGGAGCAGTTCCTGACCGAACTCGAAAGCGCCGATCAGGGCCTGCGCACACTTCGCACGGGCATCCAATATGACCGCGTGTTTGAGTTGCAGGGAGACCGACAGGTCTGGGAAGGCACGCTGCTCTATCAGTCCAGCGAGCCGGTCAATGGCAGACCTGGCGCAGGGGCCGCCGCTATCCCTGCGGCTCGCAAGTTCATGGTCCAGTTTGACCGCTCGAAGATTGGCGATCAAGTCAATCAAATGGACAAGAAGTCCTTCCTGTTTGATGGCCGCTGGTTCGTCGAGCGCAACGAACGGCTGAAGACCATCTCCAGGAAAGAAGTCTTCCGCACGGATGAGGCGACCGATCCGATGCGCCTGGGCGATAGTCCCTTCCCCTTGCCCATTGGTCAGAAGAAGGCCGACATTCTGGAGCGATATGAGGTGGAGTTGCTAGAAGCCAACGATGGCCTCCAAGCCCATGAACCCGAAGAACTACCCAAGCTCCAGACCTTCGTTGCGGGCTGCAAGCAATTGCTCCTCAAGCCGAAGCCTCTGGACAACCAGCGTGTGACCATTGCTCTGAACGAAGTCCGCCTGTGGTACCGACCAGTCCAGGTTGAGGGTGCGAACGGCACCAAGGTCGAGCGCTGGCTGCCTCGCATGGCTCGCACTGAGAATAAGGAGGGGATCACGATCGTCCAACTCATCAAGCCCATCGTCAATGAGAGTGTCACCGATGCTGACTTTGTCCTGCAAGGCGGCGAAGGTTGGCTGGTTCAGGAAGATCGTTTGGAGCAGTGAATCACGAACAGCGACATGACACTGCCACGATCTTGCCATTATCACGCCATGACCAGCGGCCTTGGCACCAAACGTCCTTTTAGTTTCCTCCATCTGCTTTGTCTGCGGCGAACAACTTTTTCCTCGAGGCCACATTGCACCATCCGCTTATCAACGCAGCCACGATTCTGACTCTCTTCGCCACTATTACTTGGCAGGCTCCCGCGCTCGCCCAAGAGGAGCGCCCCCTCGATCCTCCGGTTGAGATCAGCCCACATATATCACCAGATTTGTTGCCAGATCGGTTACCAGATGTCCAAGACGCAGACCCAGCAGCCGAACCAGCAGCCGCGATTGCACCTGCCGACCTGCCTGAACTCGACGAGGCTATTACCGCACTCCTCGATCAGGTCTATCTCACCGACGACGAGCGTCGTGACTTGCGCGTCAAGCACGGTGTCTGGGATGTTGCCGACATCGGGACCGATGCACCAGGTGCCATCCGCGCCCGTGCCGCTCTTTTGATTGGCGACTACCACAACGCCGCCTTGGATGACGAAACTGTTTCCTCGCTGGACCGCGCAGAGTCTCTGCTCCGTCGGGGCCAGCCCGAGGCTGCCCTGAAGATTCTCGAAGCGAGCGACGAACCTGCTCGCACATCCCTCCGCGCCATTCGCCTGCTCGCCGAGTCGAGCATCGACCTGGGTCAACGCGATCAGGCCGAAGTCGCTCTCGCGGCCATCGCGTCACGCCTGGACAAGGGCGACGTCACCGATGCGGATGAGATCGCCAACGGCGTGCGCGGCTTGATTCTGCTCGCTCGTCTTCGCGGCGCCGAAGGCAAGCAGAGCGTCGGTTATCAAGAACAACTTTCGTTTTTGGGCGACGCACGCGACCGACTTGATCGCCTTTCCTGGTCGATTCGATTGGCCGAGGCCCTGCTGCTCTATGAGAAGGGCGAGTATGAGCAGGCCGGTCCAGCCATTCTGGAAACGCTGGCCCACAATCCCCGCTGCGCTGAGGCATGGCTGCTCCTGGGACGCATCTGGGTTGACGCGCTGGACTTTGAGAAGGCCCAGGCCGTTGCCGCGCGACTCGACCAATTGCAGAATGACTTGACTGATTCGTCCGCCGATGCCAGCATCAAAACCTTGCCCCGTGCATCACTAGGCGGAGCAACCATTCGCGCTCTGCTCCGCATGCGTCAGGTCGAAGGGGCACTGGCGCTGGAGGAACTGGCACCCGCTCTTGATCTGTATCCCACCAGTCGAGAACTGCTCGGGCTGCGCGCCGCCAGCGTGGCACTTTCATTTGACTTTATCAAGTCTGATGCGCTGCTCGCCGATCTTGACACGCTCTCGCCCAATTATGCCGAGGGATATATGCACGCGGGCAAGGCATTGGCCTCGGCTCGCCAGTACGACGATGCTGCTCGTCTGCTGCGAGTGGCGAGCGAACGCGCTCCGGGCTGGGCCGAGCCCTTGTACCAACTCGGTCTTTGCGAGTTGCAGGCTGGAAACTTGCAAGAATCTCGTCGCGCCTTGCAACTTGGCCTCGCCCTCGACCGCCACAACATCCGGGCTTCCAACAGCCTGGCGCTGCTCAATGAACTGACAACCTATGCGTCGATGGAGGGCGAGCACTTCATTGTGCGATACAAGCCGGGTGCCGATGAGATCATGGCCCGCGAGATGCTCCCCACACTCGAACGCATCTACCTTCGAGTCACCGGGGACGGCCCGGGCGGCATTCGCCACCAGCCCAAAGGCAAGACCGTCGTCGAGTTGTACCCAAACCACCGGTGGTTCGCCACACGCATCACTGGCTTGCCGCAACTGCACACGTTCGCCGCCGCGACTGGCCCCGTGATCGCCATGGAAGTCCCCCGCGACGGCCCTGGACACCTGGTCGGGCCCTATGACTGGGCTCGCGTGGTGCAGCACGAATACACCCACACCGTCACGCTCTCTCGCACAAAGAACCGCCTGCCCCATTGGTTCACCGAGGCGAGCGCGGTCTACCTCGAAGACGCGCCGGTTGACTTTAGCGTGGTGCAGATCCTCAGCCGGGCGTATGAGAGCGAGACATTCTTTGACTTTGAAACCATCAACGTGATGTTCGCCAGGCCCCGGCGCCCCACGGATCGAACCCAGGCGTACATGCAAGGCGCATGGATGTACGCGTACATCATCGATCACTACGGGCAGCAGGCCCCACTGGACCTGATGGACCTTTATGCCACGGGCGTGCGTGAGAACGAAGCCTTCAACACCATCCTCAAGACCACCCGCGAGCAATTTCTCAAGGACTTCACGCTCTGGTTCGAGGTCAAACTCCGTGAGTGGGGCATGCTGCCCAAGCAAGGCCAGAAGACCCTTGACCAACTGGTTGAGGAGGCCAAGGTCGAGGAAGTCTCGCCCGAATTGCTCGCGTCGTGGAATAGCGAGCAGCCGGGCAACCCCTTCGTTCTCGAACGAATCGTTCGGAGTATCGCCCAGCGTCCTGCTGGCGCAACCAAAGACGACATTCCCACCATCGAGGCCTATGCCCAGGCTCGCCCAATAGATCCTGCACCGCACAAGTTGCTCGCCGCGTTGTATCTCAATGGAGAACCGGGCCTCGACCCCACGAGTGCGATCCCGCACCTTGAGTACTTGGATGCGCGAGAGCAGAACTCGCCCAGTTTCGCCATCGAACTGGCGAAGCAGTACGCCGCCATGAACGACTGGACCAAGGCGATGCCCAAGATTCGTCGCGCCACACAGATATCACCCTACGACGCAACCCTTCGGGAACTGGCCGCCAAACTCACACTCCGCGCGGGCGACCGCGGTCTGGCGGAGAGTCACATCTTTGCCCTCACGCTGATCGAGCCGGATCGCGAGATTCACAAGCAGCGATTGGAAGCTGTCCGTCGGAAGTAGGCGCCATACGCCATCGTTCTGATATTCCTGTGGCATGACTGCGTACCACAACCTGCCGATTCCCAACAAACAGGACTGCCCAGCAGACAGGACACGATGCAAGGTGATGTTTCCATCCCGGTTCCGCCGACCGTCATGCCCCCCATGGCACCACCAGTCACACAATTAGGCACACCACTGGTCACACAGCCAGTTACACCATTGGCCGTGCCCATCGACATCATCTCGCCCTGGGATCCGTCACACTGGAACTGGGAACTCTGGATCGGCGTCGCTGGCACGCCCGTCATCTGCCTGCTTGGTATCTTGCTCACCGCCCTGCTGCTTCCAGGTACGTGGCTCATGGTCCTTTGGGCCGTGCTCCTCAAACTTTGGCAGCCCGATCTGATCTCCTGGTGGTCGCTTGCCGCCATCCTTGTGCTGGCAGCAATCGCCGAAGGCCTCGAATTCATCGCGAGCGCGCTGGGAGCCTCAAAGGCCGGGGGCAGCAAACACGGCGCGATCGGCGCGATGCTGGGCAGTTTCCTGGGCGCCATTCTTGGCATTTTCGTGCCGCCACCGGTGATCGGTGCCATCATCTGCGCCGCGCTGGGCGCAGCGTGCGGAGCCATCGTGGGCGAACGCTGGCTGAATAAGTCAAGCTGGGAATCGGCCCGCCAGGTCGCCACCGGCGCGGCCATCGGGCGGCTGCTCGCCACGCTTGCCAAGGTTCTCATCGCCATCCTGATCGCGGCGGTCCTATGCGTGGCGGTCGTGCGCTGAATACTCATTGAAATTCTGAGACTTTGCTGGCACGATGTTGATACATCGTGCATGTTTCCTGCATGAACCTCCTCCCCAAGGCGGCCTTGGCTGCATTCCAGCTTGTCACAGCATCTGCGCTGGCCCAGGTGGACCCCAATTCCGGCGCGGACTTCATCACCATCGGCGCGCCCGGCAACCTCGCATATAACCGCGATGATCCGTTCAACCGGGTCGCGGGGCGGCGTCGGGTATGAGTACCTCATCGGGCGGATGGAAGTCAGCTCGGCGCAGTGGCTCGAGTTTGCCAACGCCGCGCTGGCGCGTGAAGACCCGTTTTATATCAACCTTCCCATCTCCTGGGGCGGCGAACGTGATCCTACTTACACCGGTCCGGGCGAGCGCTATCGGCTTCGCAATGTGGCCGATGCAGCGATGCTGCCAGTTGGTGGCATCTCCTGGCGCGAATCCGCGTATTACTGCAACTGGCTCCACAACGACAAGAACCCGGCGCGGACATCGTTCCAAGATGGGGCGTATGACGCCAGCACGTTCAACGGGACCGGCTTCCCCACCTGGACCGACCAGCCCACCCGCCATCCCGAGGCCCGCTACTTCATCCCCACCTGGGACGAATGGCTCAAGGCCGTCCATTATGACCCCAACCGCACCAACGGCGACGGCACCACCGGCGGCTGGTGGCTCCAGCCCAACGGCACCGACATCCCGCTCACCTACGGGCTGCCCCCATCCTTCGGCGGCAGCCCGCTGAACCAATCCAATGCGGGCGTCAACACCGGGCAAGGCATCGAGTTTCTCGTGCCCCTGGGAGCGTATGCAAACGTTGTCACGCCGTGGGGATTGCTGGACGCGTCGGGGGGGAGCAGCGAGTGGACGGAAGGTATATTCCAGACACCGTTCTCCATGAGGCGCATTTACGATGGAGCCGCGAGAGGCGCCTCTGGATTTCCTGATCTGGATATAACGTACAATGAAGGAGGAGATTTTCCTGGAGATCGATCCATTTCCTATGGACTTCGAATCGCAAGTTCGGTACCCTCCACATCTGTAGTGATAAATATAAGCATGTCGCTAATAGTTTTCAGAACGAGACGTCGGAGAATAAAATCATGCGAAGTACCATAGTCGCGGTGATGGTCGTGTTGATTGCGACAAGCAGGCTATCCGCGTAAGTAACGATTCAAGTGTGGCGTGAGACATCTGTGACCGAATCGAACGCTGGGAGCAATCAACCGCTCTCGTTCTCGCTCGATCCTGCAGTGACACGTGTGAATGTCTTTGCTATCAATCCGGCTACGACGAGCATCGGAAGCATATCAATTGGTGCTGCAAGTCCAGTCGATCTGTTTCTTGGACTTGGGTCCGTACCAGTAACATCAGAAGAGCTTCTCCCGGAAGTTGCCAACAACTTTGGTGGGGTGGTTTCAACGTCCGTTTCGGTGCACTTCTCCGGAGCCTGGGGTGGCAACCTGACTGGCCCGATCAGTGTCCACACCATCGCCCGCGTGCAGTTGCTGGGCGACATTCAAGCCAACGTTACCACTACAAACGCCGGCTCGCTGTCCAGCGTCGACCTTGGCTGGCTGGAAGCAAACCGGATTTCAAACGGCGCGAGCGTACTATCTTCTGGCACCATCGGCAACATTGTCCTCAGAGGCACCGGGATAGCCTTCGACGGTTCTATCACTTCTACCAACGGCGCTATCAACCGACTTGATGTCGAACAGGGTAATGCCGATACGCCGACCTTACCCGTGAGCATCACAACCGTCGCTGGCCTTCGTGTACTAAACGTGGGTAGTCGCTTGCCAAACGGGACGTTACTTGGTGGCAATGTATTCGGAGACATCTTCTCCTCGGGACAGACTGAGCAAGTAACACTGCGAAATTCCATCACTGGAACATTCGTGGTTGGGAACGTTGCAACTTCTTCGGCAGGTTGCTGCCCACCTGATCTCTGCCTGAATGGTCCAGCGACATTTTTAGTTGAAGGCGATGTTTTTGGATCGATCGACATTGATACACTCAATGGTCGCTTGCGTGTGGAGGGCGATGTTACCGGCACGGGATCGCGGCCATCGATTCATATCGGCGAAGTCCGGGGCGCGGTGTATGTGCTCGGTGACATCGGGGACATGCAGATCGACGGAGACCTGTTTTTCTGTGATCCGGAGTTGCCTACCGCGCTCTGGATCGCGGGGCAGGCGGGGCACATCCGCATCGATGGGGAAGTGCGACGAGGCGATCTCACGGAGAATATTGGCTTTTCGCTCAAGGTTGATCAAGCCGAATCTCGTGAAATTCAAGGAGACCTACTGGCGGCCTTGTGCAGCACGAGCGATGGACCAGCGGAGGTTTCGCACGTCCGAACAGGGCGGTTTGATGCGACGTACTCCGGTACTGAACAACTCATGTTACTGGGATCGCCGCTGAGTGTTCGACTTGGTTCGATTTCCACCAGCCTCGAAGGACCACTAGCATCTGTGAGCATGTCATCCCTCGGATCAGCCGCGACATTTGCACTAGATAACGAGTTCTTCTTTGGCCAGATCGTCGTCCGAAACCCTGGATCTCTGCAGGGGGCCATCGTGCTTGGAGCAGGCCAAGGTGGTGGCGGCATCAGCCAGTGGGATTTCTCGAGGATAAATGTGGGCAACATACTACTGACTAATTCGCAATATGATCAGTTGCCAGAGTCGTTTGGCGGGGGTGTCATTACAACGCGATTCGGCGGATTGCAGGCTGCACAGTGTTCTCCCGTCAACTTGGATTTCTCAGACCGACCCACATCAACTGATTTCGCTCGCTGGCCTGCTGCATCACCTTGGCGAAGCGTGTTCATGTATTTTTATGTGCCGGTCTTCGTTGCAAATCCTTTGGAACCAGCAGTCGAGGTCTTGTGGTTCGATCCCAACTTCTCTGAACGAGTTGTACCCGTCACATCATCAATTCTCGCTGAAGTTGATCCCGCTGATCCGCGTAGATTAATCCTTCGCGCAAAGCCGCCAGTGGTGTTGCCTGCTGGTATCTATGTTGTTAGGCCGACAGCAGACATGAATCTGAAGGCGGACTTCCCTGTCGAAGTACCAGGCGATACTGGTCAAGAGTTTTTCTACACCTTCGCGCTGTCTTATGACTGCGACTTCAATGGCATCGCGGACTCGCCGCAGGAATACTGCTATTCGTCCGCTCCATGCAACGACATCGATTTCAATAACGATGGTAACTACTTTGATCCGCAGGATACCGAGGACTTTTTCTCTGTCTTCTCCGAAGGAGCATGTTCAACCAGTTTTTGCGATTCCATCGATTTCAACAATGATAGTGTGCTTTTCGATCCCGCCGATACTGAAGCTTTCCTCCGCGTCTTCAGCGAAGGCCCCTGCGCCCCATAAATCTAAACCAAAATTCCCCCTGAGCGGCACTACCCCAAGCGTGCCGCTTTTATTCAGCCAGCCCCGATTCCCACTTCCTCCCCTTTTCCCGCAACCGCCCATGTCAAACCTGCGCAAAGTTCTCCGGATTTGCGCACCTTTGACCCGACAATCTGGTATCCTGTTCTGAATCACCCGCCCGCTTCGGCCGATCCGCAGGATGTGGCTCGCCTTTCGGGCAAGACAGACGCAGCGACCTCTCCCCCCGGCGTGCCGAGCGGGGCGGGGTCTCGAAAGGACCGCCCCGGAAGGGACATCATGGTGCCAACTCTGCGGGCGGAGCCCGCGAGCACCCCATCCCCAGTCGTTCCATCCAGCCGATCCGGCCCTCAATCCGCCGGAATCAGGCCTGGCCCCCGCCCCAAGCGCGATTCGGGCCAGCCCAAACCTGCTCCAGCCCCATCCCCAACCCCATCAAAAGACATGCCCACCGCCACCAAGTCGTCGGCGCGTTCCAAGTCGCGCGCCGCTCACGCCTCCACCTCCTCCAACCCCGCTACGCGGCTCACCCACCACGCCGACACCCAAGTCAAGCACTTCGTGCTCGACACCAACATCCTCCTGCACAACCCCGACGCCATGTTCGTCTTCAAGGAACATCACGTCGTCATCCCCTTCACCGTCATCGAAGAACTTGACAAGATGAAGCGCAAGGACGATGACTTGGGCCGCAACAGCCGCGGCGCGATCCGAAACCTTGACCGCCTTCGCGCCCTGGGCAAACTCTCCGATGGCGTCAACTGGGGCGATCTGCCCGCGCCCTCGCGCGGAGCGTTCAGCACTGGTCCGGGCGGCATCACCGGTACGGTCAAGATTGATGTCACCGACTATCCCCGCCCCGCCGGCATCGACACCGACGCGCCGGACAACCGCATCATCGCCGTCGCCCTGCACCTGCACCGCCAGGGCCGACGCGCCGTGTTTGTCACCAAGGACCTTTCGGCCCGCATCAAGAGCGATGCTTTGGGCATCAAGACCGAGGACTTCAACAACCAGCGCGTGGATGCCGATCGCCTCTACACCGGCTTCCTCAACGCCAGCGTCGAGGGCTCCCTTATCGACGAGCTCTATCGTGACCGCCTGATCGAGACCAGCCGCCTGACCCACGCCCTCACCGAAGAACTCGACAACGGCGGCACCTATACCAACGAATTACTTGCCAACCAATTTGTCGTGCTCAAAGATCGCGACGATGAGACCCACACCGGTATGGGCCGGCGACTGGGCGATACCGAGCATGTCATTCCCGTGACTGGACCGCGCAAGCCCGTCTTTGGCATCATGGCCCGCAACGTGCAGCAGACCATGGCCATGGATGTCCTGCTCGATGAGGACATCAAACTCATCACGCTCCTGGGCAGCGCGGGCACGGGCAAGACGCTGCTCGCCCTCGCAGCGGGCATGACCAAGGTCTTCGCCGAAGAACGCTACGACAAGTTGCTTGTCGCGCGCCCCATCATGCCCCTCGGGCGAGACATCGGTTACCTGCCGGGCGACAAGGATGAAAAACTCGCGGCGTGGATGCAGCCGATTTTTGATAATCTGACATACCTGCTGAGCACGCGGGGCGGCGCAAGCGCGGGCGACCGTCAGGGTGGCCACGCCGACAGCCATTCCGCAGAACAACGGGTGCAGAAACTGATGGCCGATGGCAAACTGGTGCTCGAGCCATTGACCTATATCCGCGGACGCAGCATCCCGCACCAGTTCATGATCGTGGACGAAGCCCAGAACCTGACACCCCACGAGGTCAAGACGATTGCCAGCCGCGTGGGCGAAGGCACCAAGTTGATCCTGACGGGCGACATCGGCCAGATCGATAACCCGTATCTTGACAGCAGCAGCAACGGGCTTGCGTACGCGATCGAGAAGATGAAGGGTGTTCGGCTCTTTGCCCACGTCACGCTTGCCAAGAGCGAACGCAGCGAACTGGCAAGCCTGGTGGCGACCAGACTTTAATTTTGTGCGGGTATTCTGCAAACTGAATTTAACTTCCGCAACTCTGGCAAATGTACACGTACGCTGTTAGACTTGCGAGTGAGACTCAGTCTCAACAGCAGTTCTTGAACTGCGAACTTGTGATAACTGCCGATGCGGTGTCGTGGAGTTGTAGAGTTTTTCCCTGCTAAGGGATTGTTGTGGCTCGCGGTTTCAGTTGCGTTTCTACAAGAGATTCCAGCAGGGATTCGTAGTAGGCAATTCACCCAACGTCGCCCGGCTGTGTTCTTTTGATGGCTTGTCTGGAGTCTGTCATGCACGATACGAAGCACAATCATTCCGCCCCTGTTGCTAACGCCGCAGAAAAGAGTCCCGTGGAAGTGCAGGCCGATGCGTCGATCATGCTGCGACTGCGAGAATCCACCAAGGAATTGCACACACGAGTCGAGCGACATCCGGTCCAGGCCGGACTGCTGCGTGGCACCTCGAATCTCGGCGAATACGCGCTCTACCTGTCGCAGATGTACCACGCCCAGACCGCGCTGGATAGCGCATGCGAAGCGATGGCCGTTTCAGAAAGCGCGATTCGCGCAGTCTTCCGCCCATACCACGTGCGAGCCCAGCACGCGCATGCTGACCTGCTCGCGATCAATCACCCGCTCGCAGATGCGCTCCCGGCATCTCAGCGGTTTATCGGTTGGATCAACTCGCTCGCTGCGCAACGCAATGTGGCGCTGCTTGGTGTGTTATACGTGCTGGAAGGTTCGACCAATGGCGGCACCTTCATCGCCGGAGCCATGCGCAAGACGGTGCCCCTCCCCGTCGGTGCTGGGACAGCGTTTCTCGATCCGCATGGTGCGCAGCAACGCGAACGATGGACGGCCTTCAAGTCCGATGCGGATGCGCTTCTGCTGGATGAGCCTGCCCGCCTTGCCATTCTCGATGCAGCCAGCCGCACGTTCCTGGCACTTGAATCGATATTCGATGACATGGCGGCGCAGAAGTCCTGAAAGCGCTCTCGCTCGCATCATCGAAGGTACTGACTACTCCGGCCTTTTCCACCCGCAGTCTGGATCTTTTTCCAGCATCCCCGCGCTCCGATCAATGCACCAGCGACACACCACCGCGCCCGGTTCGGGCTCGATATCGACGCTGCCCTTTTCGCCTTCTGACCCGGGAACGGTGCTCGCACGCACCGGGCTTTGCCAGTAGTCGCCCCGCTTATTGAGCAGGCACAGTGAACAGGCGATGTGCTCGGGCACAACCACGCCCGCGTTGAGCACCAGCACCTGTTTGCATGCACTGCTCAAACACTTGCCGCAGATCAGGCTGCCACGATGGCCCTCGACCATTGGCCGATCGCCACCATACTCCTGTCCGCAGAAGTCGCAGAAGAAGTCGCTGGCATCCATCGCTTCGGGATCGCTGCTTGGTCGGTGCATGACCAAGCATACGAAACGCGAACGACGGGAGCATCGCGTACGACATGTTGCGGTGGTGACAGCCACGAAAGCAGAGAAGTCAAACTCAGTGGAAGGCAAAAACACAAGGAACGCAGAGACCAATCTCTGCGTTCCTTCTTCGTTGTCGTGCTATGTTCTTTGAGGAAACCGAATGTCGTCGGGTCGTGCGTGTTGTTCCCAGTGACAGCGCCGGGCACGACCAATGTTACGACGCCTGGGCCCTTGGATGGGCACGGTTGTAGGCTTCCTTCACGCGCTGGCTGGTTAAGTGCGTGTACACCTGAGTCGTCGATAAGCTCTGGTGTCCCAGCAGTTCCTGCACGCTGCGTAGGTCCGCGCCGTTGTCTAGTAGGTGCGTCGCGAAACTGTGGCGGAGCGTGTGCGGGCTGATCGAGGGATCAAGCCCAGCCATGCGCAGGTACTTGTCGAGTTTGCGGCGCACCGAGCGGCTTGATAGCCGCCCGCCATGCTTGTTGACGAAGAGGGGCACGACCGTCCCGCCCTTCATCGCAAAGGTCATCTTGGCGTCGGCACGCAGCATGTCCAGGTACCGCTGGATCGAGGCTACGGCGTGCGAGCCCAGGGGCACGATGCGTTCTTTCTTGCCCTTGCCCCGGATGCGCAGTGTCTCGCCCGCAATGTCAAAGTCCTCGACCAACAGGCCGACAAGTTCGCTGACGCGGATGCCCGTGGAATAAAGTGTTTCGAGCATGGCCCGGTCACGACGCGACAGCACATCGCCATCGCCTGGAGCCGCCAGCAACTGCTCGACTTGTTCGATGGGAATCGCCTTGGGCAGGCGCTTGGGCTGGCGCGGCGTGCGGATACTGACCATTGGATTGGTGCCGGAATAACCGCGCCGCTCTGCCCACTTGTAGAAGGACCGAAGCGTCGCGATCTTGCGCGCCATGGTCGCGGCGGAATACTGCTGTCCGCCCAGATGGTTCAGGAATGTGCGAATCAGATCGGCGTTGGCTCCGCACATGTAGTCAGTCACGCTCAGCCGGTCGGCGCTGGGAAACGCCTGGCCGGGTTGACGTGCCTTGGCGAAGCGTTCAAAGCCGCGCGCCTCGTTGGCCTCATCCAACACAATGTGGTGCTGGCCAACCAGGAAGTCCACGAACTGCCGCAGGTCCGCGCCGTAGCAACGGGCGGTGTACGGGCTGAAGTGGCGTTCGTCGCTCAGATAACTGGTGAACGAATCGAGCAGGGCGAGTTTTGTAGTCGACGGAGCAATCTCAGGCGTCATCGCTGACTCCTTCCAGCACGCCCGAGGGCCTTCTACTCCCAGGGGCACAATACTGGTAAGGTGAGGTATCGACGTATCGGGCGTAGTACTGTGGCGAACTTCTGGCCCGCTACGAAATAGTTCGATAACAAGCCGCTCTTTGATCGGTCAAATGCCGAGTCCGAGTACTGATTGTCAAGAAATCGCCGGGAGCGACACCTGAATGAGGGTAAAACTGCGCAAAATCAGTTTCGGCAAAGGCTTACAATTGTAATAGAACTGCAAAATACCCCAAGTTCACACCATCTAAAGCATGGTCCACTGACTCAAAACCGCCAGCACATCCTGCCAGATGACTTCTGGTGAGCGAGTGGCATCGATGACCCGGTAGTCCTTGGGGAATTGGCTTGCCTGGCCCAGGTATCCCTCCCGGACTTTGCGGTGGAACTCCATGCCCCTGCTCTCGATGCGGTCGAGCCCTTCGAGGCGGGTTGCGGTTGCCATCAAAGGATTGATTCGATTCGAGGCGGTGACTTCGTCCACATCGAAAATCAGGTTGAGGTCTGGGAAGCAACCATGGAGGGAGGCGTGGGCCACAGCCCAGATGTCCTCCTGGGCAATGCCGCCCGCGTTCCCCTGATAAGCCAGCGTGCTCGCGAGATAGCGATCGCTCAGTACGACTTCGCCCCGGGACATGGCAGGACGGATGCGCTCTTCGACCAACTGAGCCCGGCTCGCCATGTAGAGCAACATCTCGCAGCGGATGGTCATTTCGCTCCGAGTATGCAGCAAGACTTCTCGAACTTCCTCGCCGATGCGGGTGCCCCCCGGCTCGCGGACTTCGCAGACCGTCAGCCCGGCCGACTCCAGCAGCTCCTTGAAGCGCCGCATCTGCGTGGTCTTTCCGCTGCCATCGGGCCCCTCGAAGACGAGGAAGCGGCCGCGCAGCGACGCGAGCCATGGCAGGTTGGCAGGGGAAGCATCCATGCGTGTGCAGCGTAGAACCGCCTTTGGGCGCGCGTTGATGTTTTTTGGGTTGGAGAGGGGGCGGGGGCGAGGATGGTGGCGGGGGTGCAATGATTCGAATGGATATGCACGAACCGACTTCCATCCGCCGCACCGTCGTCCTGCTCTCGGGCGGCCTTGATAGTGCCACCTGCCTTGCCCTTGCCCGTCAGGCTGCGCGCGAGTGCCACACGCTTGCGTTTGATTATGGACAGCGTCACAAGCACGAGCTGCTGGCGGCGGCGAAAGTAGCCCAAGCCCTTGGCGCGGCCAGCCATCGCACCATGCAACTGGACATGCGCACCATCGGCGGGAGCGCGTTGACGGCGGACATCGATGTGCCCAAGGACCGATCCCATGAGGCGATGTCGGCGGATATCCCCGTGACGTATGTCCCTGCGCGGAACCTGATTTTCCTCAGCATCGCTACGGCGCTCGCGGAGGTGCTGGGTGCGCGTGAGGTATATCTCGGTGTCAATGCTGTCGACTACTCCGGATATCCGGATTGTCGCCCGGAGTTTGTGGCCGCGTTTGAGCGGACCGCCGCGATCGCGACGCGCGCGGGGGTCGAGCATCGTCCCTTGCGCGTGGTTGCGCCGTTGGTCACGATGACAAAGGCGGACATCATCCGCACAGGGGCCGCACTGGGCGTGGACTACAGCCTGACGCATTCTTGTTACGACCCGGTGGAAGTTGGTGCCGAGGTGCGTGCGTGCGGTCGATGTGACTCGTGCCAACTGCGGCGGGAGGGCTTCAAGGCTGCGGGTATTGCTGATCCAACGCGATATGTCGAGCGATGATGACGAGGGCTGGGAGCAGGGTTCGAGTGCGATTCGATGGTCCCGAGCTGGTTGGAGATTTTGCGACGCGTTCAAATAGCGCATTCATAATCGGAAGCGTCGCTCAGCCGACTCGACAACGTTGAGCAGCAGCATCGCAACCGTCACTGGACCCACACCGCCCGGCACGGGGCTGATGTGACCTGCGACCCGGGCCGCCTGCTCGAAGGCGACATCGCCGACGGTCCTGGTCTTGCCGTCCTGGCCTGTCATTCGATTGACGCCCACGTCGATCACGGTTGCGCCGGACTTGATCTTCTCGGCACTGATCAGGCCCGGGACGCCCGCCGCGGCGACCAGCACATCCGCGCTGCGGCAATATTCTTCGAGGTAGGGTGTCCACTTGTTGCAACTGATGACGGTTGCGTCGTGACGCATGAGCAGCACGGCGATGGGCTTGCCCACGACATCGCTGGAACCGACCACGACTGCGACTTTTCCGCGCAGCAGCGGGGCGGTTGCGGCGGTGCCGAAGGACTCGGTATAGCCGAAGTTTGGCCCGTGGACGTGCTCGACCATTTTCACAACGGCGAGTGCGGTGCAGGGTGCGAGGCTGGACTTGCCATACACGATGTTGCCGATGTTCGCGGGGTTGACACCCTCGACATCCTTCTCAACATGGATGAGGCGTTGGAGGTTGTAAGGCTCGATGCCGTCGGGGACGGGGACGTGCATCATGATGGCGTGACAGGCGGCGCTGTCGGAAAGGGTCGTGACCTTGGCCGCGATCTCCGCCTCGGTTGCGCCCAGGGGCAAGCGATGCAGCGTGTAATCGATCCCGACCTTTTCGCAGGTCTTGGCCTGATTCTCGGCGTAGATGCGGGCGCCGTTGTCACCACTCTCGGCAAGGATGGCGTCGAGTTTGACGAATCCGCCTTGAGCACGCACGCCCTGGGCACGCTGCTTGATTTGCTCGCGCAGCGAAGCGGCGAGGGCGTTGCCGTCGATGATGCTGGCCATGGGCCTGGCAGCGTCGGTCATGCGGGCAGCGTAAGCGAGGCAAGCCGCTTCGTCATAACCAGGGGCGTGAAGAAAAAACGCCCGCGCTGGTGCGCGGGCGTGTGAAGTGTGTCGTTTGAGCGAGCTCGAAACTAATCTACAGGCCAAGCTTTCAGAGGAAGTTTGAGGTTAGAGGCAGGGGCCTTCGCCAAAGACGCTGAGGAAGGAATCGATATCGCCCGGGTCAAAGAGGCTGGCGTCGTTGTTGAAGTCGATGTCGTTGCAGGTCGCGGTGGCAGGCACGCAGGGACCTTCGCTGAACCTGCTCAGGAAAGCATCGATGTCGGTGGGATCAAACCGACCACCATCATTATTGAAGTCGATATCGTCGCAAACTGGTCCACTGTTGCAGAGCGTGCCTCGGACGCTGAAGTCGTCGATGGCTGCGACGGCGATGGTGTTGCCCTGCCCAAGATTCGCCGCACTAAAGCGAACGCGGACCTGCGTTGTGGGAGAAAGGCCCAGGCCAGAGAGCGTGAAGGAGCCCGCGCTCCAGGCACCATTGCCGGCATTGGGACCAAGTTGCTCCGCTGTGACCCAAGTGGTGCCATTGTCAACCGAGACTTCGGCGCGGAAGAGGTCTCGCAGCGCTGCGGTCGCGGTGTGGTTGCTGGCCCACCAGCGCTGGTAGGTGAAAGTCACATCATCGACGACAGAGAGATCCATAGCCGGACTGGTGATCACTGTGCCGCCGCCCGACATGCCGCTGGTGTTGTTGTTGATGCCATTAGTGATCCAGCACCTAGTGCCCGGATCGGGCGTGGTGTCGGCGAGGGGGAAACCCTGACCGGAGGTTGGTGCCGCATTGGCCCACCGGCCGAACTGGGTATGGAACTGGCCGTCCAGAGGCCCCTGCGTCCAGCCTTCGCCGCTGGCTTCGAAGGTACTGAGCGAGTCGGTGAAGGAGTCAAACGCGCCGGTGCTGTAGATACTGCCTGAGCAGGTATTGTCGATGGGAGCAACGATCTTGACGTTCTGCTGCGTGTCGACGGCGAAGCGGAACTGGAACGAGTTGCCGCAGGGAATGCCCGGGAGTGTCACGCTATAAAACTCGCCGCTCGTATTGGTGGCGAGTACCGACTGGTAGTCACCGGCGGCGTTGAGGCGATACTCGACGCGGACGGAGGCGGGGTTGATCTGCTGTGAGCCATTGCGAACACGGAGTTGATACGTCAGGGGCGTGTTGCTCAACGTAAAGGCTGGGACACCCGTGAGCACGCTGATGCTTGCGCGGTCTTCGACGCAGGGCAGTGTCGTGATGTTGCGGCCAATCAGGGCCGCACGGATGATGCCATAGTTGGGGCTGCCATTGCCGATCTGCCCGTCGTCGTCATCTGCGGTGATGTACTCGATGGCTGTGCCAGGGTGAGCGGCGTTGCCCTGGGCATCGTTGCCTTGGGTGATCATATAGTAGTTGGAATGCACCTGGCGCAGGAGCGTCAGCCCAGCCTGGGTTCCGTCGCGAGCGACGAAGGCATTGCGCATATCCCAGATAAGTCCTCCCAGAACTTGGCCACAGTCATGGATGCCTCCCGAGCAGGGAAAGTTGCGGCCTGCGGTTGCGGGATTGCGGACCCAACTGGGATTTTGACCAGCAAAGAAGCCCTCGCCGATGATCGGATCGTCGTTGATGAGGATCGAGATGGTGTCAGCAAAGCCTTCGCCGAACGCGCCTTGCTGGAGGGTGTTGACCGGGGGACGGCGGTTGACGTAGTAGTGGCCATACTCGTGGTTGACTACGCCATTGAAAGCGGTGTTTGCGCAGCCACCGCCCGCAGAGAAGAAGTTGATGGACTGTGCGGTGGGATCAAAGAAAGCATTGCAGGTCTGGCCCAGTTGCACATTGGTCAGGATGTTGTTGTCGACGGTGGTCAAGCCCGGCTGGCGGTCACGGATGAAGTTGTGGCTGATGTTGGTGTGAATCAGCGCGTTGATCTGTGCGGTGGCGGGGCTGTTGGCGGTTGGAGTGTCGGTGGGGTTGATGTTGATCAGCGTGGGCGTGCCGGGCACGATGCCAGGCTGCGTCAGGTTGATCTCTGTGCCCGAGACGTTGTCGACTCGGCTCCAGCGTCCGTTCTGGGTGCTGATGCTGAGCGAGACGGGATCTGTGCCCGTCCATGGAATCGTGAAGTTGCCCGAACGATCGGTGTACACGAAGACTTCGGGATTGCTTCCCACCACCGAGACCCTGATCTCGTTGATGGGCGTGATGACGGGTGGCGTGCTGGCGATGGGTGCGACGTTGCCGGGTGTTGCGAGGCCAACAACGCTGCCCGTGATGTCCGCATGCAGGATTTCGCTGCGAGCATGCACGATGTCGTTGGTTGCGCAGTCGACAAAGAACGTGAACACGCTGGGGTTTGATGGATCGGTCCGGTCTGCACCAGTGAACTTCCACGCGCGGACCGCACTGGTGCTTGGGAAAAAGTCGCCTTCGCCGGTGTAGACCACCTGCTCGGCTTCGCTCCAGTTGTTGAGAGTTGCGAACCGAGCCACGCCCTGCACGCGGGTCAGCGCCTGCTCGCTGGTGAAGGCATCCGCTGCAAAGCCGCCTTCGGGGCGAGGTGCCAACCGTGCGTTGGCCAGCACCACATGATGGGTTGTGTCCTGAAGGTGTCCGGCTGGTGCGGGCCGGTTCGAGATGATCATGCGCAGCGTGCCCATCTCCACGGGCAACCCATCCATGAATTGGTTGTAGGCGATCACCGACAGCATTCCATCGCCAACTGGCCCTTGCCATGCCTGCTCAAGGTCTGTGCCCAGTGAGAGTTCGCCAACGTTCAGCGACGTGACAAACTGACGCACCCACGTATCAGCCGCTTCGGAATCGGTCGCGGCATCATTCATCGGCGCGCCGCCGATCGCCAACACCCGTCCCGCATCTTCGTGCGTCGATATACCCGGATACATGACTTGCAGCGTCGTGAGGGCGGCATTCTGGCCACCGGCTTCGCCCGCTGCCATCGCAGACATGGGCAAGCCCGCCGCACATACCAACGCCAAAACGATAGAAGGACGAACCTGCATGCGCTACTCCTGACTCTGTTCGAGGGCCCACCGACACCATGACGCTATTCCGCAGAACAATGTCGCTTTCTATCCTACCAGAAGCGGTTGATTCCGCAAGCCCTAATCCATGATTTCACAAACCTCCCAGAACCCCTTGAACCCCTCGCATTGTCATCTTTTCTTCCCGTTCTGATGCCATATTCTGGCATCAAGTTGGTCACCAAATGAACGCCAACTGAACATTTGCAAGGCCAAAAAAAAGAACACCCCGCGGGTGCAGGGCGTTTGTTCATCGCATAGAGAAACCTGATCTGAAGCGAGCCTGGTGCTTTCCAGATTATATCTTCTTGGCTTGGGCACTTGCAGCAGCCGCTGCGGCTGTCACGCCAGCGGCGGTTGTGGTGGTCACGGTTGCCTGCGGATCGTGCTTCATGCCGCGGCGGCGGTCGCGGAGGCGACGGCTCTTGCCGGTGCGCTCGCGGAGATAGTACAGCTTTGCGCGACGGGCATCGGACCGCCGGACCATCTCATACTTCGCCACCAATGGGCTGTTGACCGGGAAGATTCGCTCCACGCCGACTTCGTCGACGATCTTGCGAATCGTGGCATATTCGTTGATGCCATAGCCCTTCCGTGAGATCACGATACCCTGGAAGACCTGGGTACGTTCCTTGTCACCTTCGACAATCCGGAAGTGAACATTGATGATGTCGCCAGCGCCAAAGGCCGGGATGTCAGACTTCAGGGCGGACTTGTTGATCTCAGCGATGATGGCGTGCATGGCAAACCCTTGAAAACGGAGTCTTCACGCGGGCGCGAGAGCCGCTCCCGGTGGGGTCGAGATGCTAGGCGCGGGCGCGGGGCATTGCTAGTCTGCGGGCCTAAGCACGAAGCCGGATGTATTGACCTATCAAACAACGTACAAACCATGTGTATCCCATAAAGAAGTTTGTGCCAGCCATACTTGACTCGGACATGATGGTGTACCATGTACATCCGCGACCCATTGGGACACGAGACGCAAGGATGTGAAGTATTGTTTGGACGCCAGCCGCATGGCACCAGTCGCATGGCCCCAGGAATCCACGCTACCACCGATGCCCCTTCGCAGCCTCATGGGGCGGCGGAGTCCCCGCGCGTTGCGACTGATGTCATCCTCTCGGGGCTTGAGGGTGTTCCCGTAACTACCGAGGTTGTTGAGATTGGATTGCCCGCTGGCGTGGGCAAGCCCATTGTCTTCCTCCATGGACTGGTCGGACTCAATGACCACTGGGAAGACTTGGTCAAACGCATCGAGCATCGCAGCCGCTGCGTGCTCGTGCAGATGCCATTGTTGAACCTCGAGGGCGAAGACTGCTCGATTCAAGGTGCGACCGTGCTCACCATCCGCTTCCTTGAGCAATACTTGCGCAGCGAGCCTGTCGTGCTTGTCGGCAATAGTTTTGGCGGGCATATCGCGGCGAAGATCGCCATCCAGCGGCCCGACCTCACGCGCGGCCTGGTCCTCGCGGGCGCGAGTGGGTTGATCGAAAAGAGCATGGTCAGCGATATTCAGATCAAGCCGTCACGTGACTGGCTGGCCCGCAAGATCGGCGAGTTGTTCTTTGACCAGTCCAAGATGAACCCCAGCGATGTTGATCGCGCCCACAAGGTTCTCACCGCCCGCGGCAGCGCCCGCGCTATGGTCCGCCTTTCACGCACCGCCCGCAAGAACCACCTGGGCGAGCAACTCTCCAACATCCAGGCCCCGACGCTTCTGGTCTGGGGCAGGCAGGATGTTGTCACCCCCCCCGAAGCCTGCGAACAGTTCGCCGCCAAGATCCCCAACAACCGCGTGCTCTGGCTGGACCAGTGCGGGCACGTCCCGATGGTGGAGAAGGTGGAAGAGTTTGCGAAAGAGATGAACGCGTTCTTGGATGGGTTGGAGGGGCGGTAGGGGCGGGCGACTTGCGGGGTTGGCGTTGCACACGCGAAGTTCCAAAGCAGCAGAGCGAGATGTGTGCGCTTGTGGGCAGCCTGAGCGTGCAGGTAAAGCGTGGCGTTGGGTATTCGGGATTCGGCAATCGTGATTCGGCATTCGGGATTCGCTCAATAATTCGCGTGCATGCGCAGCGTCCGCCGCCTTCAAGCGTTCCCCTGTACAATCACCATCATGCCTTCCGGATCCTTGCAGATCTCGCGTGCAAACGCCATCCAGTTGGGCGCCGTTGCTGCCCTCGGCATCGCGACCATCGCCTCGGGTGGCACGCTCGCGCCGCTGCTGATCGCCGTGCTCGGCACCGAAGGACCAAAGAAAGCGGGCGAAGCGGCGCTCGGCTTTGCCATCAATGTGCTCTCGGGAATTTTCAGCGACGAAGTCCAAGGCCGCCTCTCCGCCGCCGACAAAGCCCGCCGCAGCAAGCAAAACCACGACGTGCAGCGCGCGATCAACACCGCGATCGCCAGCTGCCTGCAAGATGCCGCCGAGACATATTCAAAGTCAGTGGACGGCAAGAACTATCTCAAGGCCACCGCCGCCGCGATGCTGGCCAAGCCCCTCACGCTCCAACTCACCCCTGGCACAGATGCCATCGACGAAGCCCGCGTGACGACGATCCTCTCCGGCGACGCCAACACCATCCGCAATGCCAAGCCGCTTACCGCCAGGCAGTGGGAAGTCCTCGTCGGGCAGTACGCGCACGCGCTGGGCAAGGAGACAATGCAGGTCGCGCTCGAACACGCGGCGGGCCACCTCCAGGATTACTTTTCCGCCAATCTCGTGCAAGTCCTGAAAGAAGCCGGCGCGGAGTCTGACCCGGCGTGGTTCGCCGTGGTGCTCCGCTTCCTGGGCGAGATTCACGCCGACATCAAGGAGATCAAGTCCGGCACCGCCGCCATCAAAGCGGACACCGCGTCGCTGAAGGCCAACGCGCACGCCCAGTCAGTGCACATGCAAGCCCTGACCGGAGCGTTCAATCAGCATCAGGAAAGTGTCCGCCAAGCCTTCGAGAAGTTGCACACTACCTGCACCGCGCGGGTGGGCGCGGTTCCGGCGGAGCAACTGGCCGCCGACCGCGAACAACTCTCGTTCATCCACACAGCCGTCTCCACACTCGCCGCCGACCTCCCCGCGATGAAGGAGGCGCTCGGGCGGATCGAGGGCACACTCGCCACCGTGCTCTCGCTCCTCAAAGACATGGCGGGTGCGGTCTCTCAGGTGCGCGATCTGATGGCGGCCTACGGCATGGTCGGGCTGGTTCAGCCCAACATCCCCGGGCCGCCGATGCACCTGATTCCCCGTCCGCAACTCCTGCAAGACCTTCGCGATGTCCTGCTGGGCACGGGCCGCACAGCGCTCACCGGCCAGGCCGTCACGCGCGGCTCGGGCGGACAGGGCAAGACCGTTCTTTCGCAGTGGTACCGGCAGAAGTATGGCAAGGAATACAGCGAACACTGTTTCCAGATCAACATGGAGAGCCAGCCGTTGGTCCGGTCGCTGGCGGCCCTGCTCACCGAGTCCGAGGCTACCCGCAACCTGACCGACCATCAGAAGGCGCGGATGGTGCTGAACCGGCTCTCGCAGCCGCCCGCCTGCCTGCTCATTCTCGACAACCTCCCCGATGAGGAGGTGTGGAGTTCGCTGGCCGTGCAGGGGGGCACGGTCGAGATCAACGGGCAGCAAGTGGCCATCCCGCCGCTCCTGCCCGTGCCGCCGTGCCATGTGATCATAACCACGCGGGCCGAGCACCTGCCGGGCGTGCGCGGGGTCGATGTCGGCAGCCTGACCGAGCACGAGGGCGCTGACATGCTCGCGCTGTTCGCCGCGGAGTTTGGGTTGGCCTTCGATGCGGCCGCCGCGAAACGGATCACCGCCGAACTCGGCGGCCTCGCGCTCGCGGTGGCGGCGGTGGGGGCCGACCTCGCCCTCGACCGCCGGAGCGATTGGGCGGTGTACGCCGACAATCTTGTCAAGGTGCCGCTCGATGCCCTGCCGGAATCGCGCGCGGATATCCAGAAGGAAATCCGCTACACCGGCCGCATCACCGCAGTGCTCGATGCGTTGTACCACAAACTCCCGGCGGCCGAGCAGCGCGTGATGGATTACACCGCGGTCCTCCCGCCCGATGGCATGCCCGGCCTCTGGCTCGAACTGCTGTTGCGGGCGGATGCCGATCCCGCCCGCGGCGAATCCCGCCTTGACCTCGGGCAGAAGCCCTCGGGGGCTCCCCGCGCGGCCGCCGATGTTCTGGACCACCTCCGGCGGCTGGATGTGCTGACGGCCATCGGTGAAGAGGGGCGCTTCCGCCGCTTGCACCGCCTGCACGCCAAGCGGTGCCGGGAGCGAATGGCCGCGAAGGAGGGGCAAGCCACCGCGCTCCTGCTCGAAATCGCCGCCTGCGCCGCCGCGCGGCGGGCGACCATCATCGGCACCAACCCCGACGGCACTGACCGGGGCGTGGACAACCCCGCCGCCGTCACCGACCAGAGCCTGCGCTGGGAACTGACGCCGCTGGCCGAGACCTGCAAGGCCCTGTGGTTGGCCGACCACCCCGGCCCCGCCGCGCGTGTAGGCGTGTGGCTGGCGGGGGTGCTGCGATTGCTGGGCCGGTACGCCGAGGCCGCGGCGTGTTTGCAACTGACCACGCAGAACGAGCCCGCCGTCGAGGCCGAGATCGGGCCGGAGGATCTCGCCGCGTGCTACTCCAACCTCGCGACGATCCAGCAGGACCAGGGCGACCTGCCGGGGGCGCGGCAGAGTGTTCAACGGGCTATCGCCGGCCTTGAGGCTCGTTTCGGTAAGGACTACATCAACCTTGGTTCGTGCTACTCCAACCTCGCGCTGATCCAGCAGGCCCAGGGCGACCTGCCGGGGGCGCGGGCGAGCATGGAGCGGGCCATCGCGATCGAGTCCAAGCACTTCGCCCCGGACCACCCCACCTTCGCGATCAGGTACTCCAACCTCGCGCTGATCCAGCAGGCCCAGGGCGACCTGCCGGGGGCGCGGGCGAGCATGGAGCGGGCCATCGCGATCGACTCCAAGCACTTCGCCCCGGACCATCCCACCTTCGCGATTAGGTACTCCAACCTCGCGACGATCCAGAAGAACCAGGGCGACCTGCCGGGGGCGCGGGCGAGCATGGAGCGGGCCATCGCGATCGGCGAGCAGCACCTCGGCAAGGACCATCCCAACATCGCGGCATTCTCTTCCAACCTCGCGACGATCCAGCAGGCCCAGGGCGACCTGCCGGGGGCGCGGGCGAGCATGGAGCGGGCCATCGCGATCAAATCCAAGCACTTCGCCCCGGACAACCCCACCTTCGCGGCCACCTACAACAATCTGGCCCACATCTGCTTCGCCGAGGGCGACCGCGCCGCGGCCTGCGCCAACTTCAAGAAGGCCCTGGACATCCTCCTCAAGCACTTCGATGAGAACCACCCCGACGTGATGACCATCCGCCGTTCGATGCAGAACGCCGGCTGCGGCCAGTAGCCCGTCCCCCTCCCCGCCGAGCGGTGGGCCACGCCCGCCGGGCCGCGCTCCGCGCTCGCCGCGCCGCTGCCCGCCCCGGAGCCGCGCCGCCCCGGGATGGAGCGGACTCCCCCCGGGCCGGAATGCCCGCGCGCCGTGGCTCTCCGGCCCGCTCGGCGAGCAGTCCGACTCAGCTGGAACACACTCCAACTCATGCGGAGAGCATTCCAACTCCTTCGGAACGCACTCCGGGTCATCCGGAACACGTTCCGCATCATCCGGAATGGCTTTCGACTGACGTGGCGAGCACTCCGAGCCGATGGGAATGCTCTCCCAGCGACCGGGAAGGCAGCGGGCGTGCGGGCCGCTCGCCCGGCCCGGGTGCCCGCGACCCAGTCCAAGCACTTCGCCCCGGACCACCCCAACATGGCGATCAGCTATAACAACCTCGCCCACATCTGCATCGGCGAACGCAACATCCCGGCAGCCGTGGCCCTCTGGCGACGGTCCTACCCCATCCGCCTCAAGGCCTTGGGGCCCGACCATCCATACACCAAAGGCGACGCCGCGATGCTCCGCAAGTACGACCCGCCGGGACCTTAGACCTCGCCCCTCACCCTACTCCGCCAGCACCATCGCCCGCGCAATCGCGAGTTCGAGGTCTGGGCAACAGTTGTTGGGATCGAGCAAGTCGCTTGTTCCCAAGCGGCGGATTTGTTGGATCTGCTGAGTGTCTAGACCGGCAATGACCATTCGTTTACCGTGTGCCGCGAAGTGGGCTATCACTGCGCGTAGCTCTAGCGCGGCATTGGCATCAAAGGTGGTTTTTTGGCCGAGGTCAAAGACTACGACTCGGGTGGCGGCTGGCAGACGATCGGCCCAGATCTGTAGGTTGGGCATCCGGTGGATTGTGCCGCGGCGGGTTTTCTCTTCGCGCAGGTGGTAGATCGCCACGGTGGCTGGAAGTTGTATGATCGTGTTTCCGTCGGAAAGGTTAAAGGGATGGATCGTGGCGATGGGTCTGCTGACATCTCGATAAATGATCCACACTAAAAACAGGACCGGTGGGAACATCGCCGAGCGTTCGACATGGTCGTGCGCCAGTGCGCCAAGTGCAGCACCTAGCGCGAAGGTTCCCACGATTGACGCCAAGAGCACCACGCGCTGAGCCGATGCTGGTGTGTTGGGACCGTGAAGCGAGGGCCGGCGCGCGTGCGGATTTGTGTTACGTTTGCGGTCGAACAACCAGAGGCCGATGGACACAACCTCGAGCCCGAGGTCGGTGAGTACACCCGTGATGTGGGTAGTGCGGACGACCCCAGATGAGATGCGCGTGATGGTCGCATTTTGCACGCCCATTGCCAGCGATGCGACGCCGGTGAGCCAATACAGCGCAAAGCCCGCTTGTCGTTCGCCGTGGTCATGAAGTTGTAAGCCTGCCGCGAAAAGGGCGAGTAAGACAGCTTCGAGCGCGATGGGCAAAACGTAAATAGAGTTCCAGCCCAGCCGCCTTCCCAGTTCGGTGCAGACCCCAGAGAGCATCGCACCCACTAGGAACGCCACCAACAGAAAGAGGGAGAACCAAGCGAGTGCCCATCGACCTTCTGTTACGAAGTACCCGAGGTTAGATGCGGTACCCGAGACGTGCGATGTCACCGTGCCGCAGGTAATAATCGTGATGATGTTGGTGTAGCCAGCAACCCAGGCCAGCGTGATCGCCAGCCGAGCCTGCTGCTTAAATGAATGTGCTTGAGCGACGAGCATCGCCGGGTTCTGTTGGGCTTTTCTCGCGACGGCAAGGCGGCAGGAGGGCAGTTAAAGGGTGACCGACATGATCCAAAGTGAAACAGGGTGTGAGGCTATGCCCGTTGGGCGGACACAAGGTTTGGAGTTGGTGCGCGGGCGGGGATGGGGGGGCGGGGGGGCCATCGCGATCTGGTTCAAGCACTTCGCCCCCGACCACCCGAACTTTGCTGCGGCGTACAACAACTTGGCGGCCATCTGCTACCACGAGGGCGACCGCGCCGCGACCTGTGCCAACCTCAAGAAGGCCCTAGGTATCCTCCTCAAGCACTTTGACGAGAACCACCCCAACGTGAAGATCACCCGCGAGTCGATGCAGATCGCCGGCTGCGGCAAGTAGCCCGCGTCCGCCTCACCCGGGCCAGTCGCCGGGGCCGGGGGCGGGGGGGGGTGGAACGACAAGTAAGCGGCGGGACGCTTCTACCCTGCGGGCGTGACGACTCAACTTGTACAGGCCGCTTCGTTCTCGCCGCCCTATCGCTGGACCAGTTTGGTGGGGGCCGGGCTGCACGCGCGGGTGGCGGGGCGGATTCGGCTTTTGAGCGATGCGCGGCACTGGCGCGAGAACGCGGCGGGGATTCAGATCGCGCAACTTCGCAACTTGCTGCGGGCGGCGAGCAACACGGTCTTTGGCAAGCAGCATGACTTTGCGAAGCTCGCGGCCCTCGACGATGCTGAGATACTCGCGGCGTATCGCAAGCAGGTTCCGATCGCGGATTGGTACGCCTTCAAGGACCACATTGCGCGCATGCGCGAGGGCGCGGAGCCGGATGTGTTGTGGCCCGGGCTGGTGATGGACTATGCCCAGACCAGCGGCACGACGGCGGGGGACAAGTACATCCCGGTGTCGGCCCAGATGCTCAAGAGCAACTACCTGGCCTCGCTGGACATCTTCGCGAATGTGCAGCGGTTTGGCTGCTCGATCACGAAGCTGCTGGGGGGCAAGAGCGTCTTCCTGGGCGGAACGACCAAGCTGGACACCAACGAGAAGGGCATCCGCACGGGCGACCTTTCGGGGATCGTGACGCCGCTGATTCGCTGGCCGCTCACGGAGATTTACTTGCCCGGGGCGGAGGTCGCGTTGATGAGCCACTGGCCCAGCAAGATCGAGGCGATGGCGCAGCGCTGCATCGACGAGGACGTGCGGATGGTCTCGGGGATGTGCAGTTGGCAGTTGGTGTTGTTTGAGAGGGTCATGCAACTGGCGCGAGAGCGGGGGAAGAAGGTACAGACGATTCGGGACGTGTGGCCCAACTTCCGCGTGCTGGTGCACGGGGGCGTCAAGTACGCGCCGTTTGATCCGCGGATGAGGCAGGCCTATTCGGGCAGCCCCGATGGAGCGGACATTCCCTATCGCGTCGAGTTGTATCCGGCGAGCGAGGGATTCGTCGCGATCCAGGACACCAGGGGCGACCCGGGCCTGCGACTGAACGTGGACATGTTCAACTTCTACGAGTTCGTGCCGCTGGAGCGGATCGAGGATGCCTCGTCCAAGGACGTGCCGGCGTACGCGTGCTGGGAAGTCGAGAAGGGGCAGAAGTATGTCGTGGTGATGTCGACGTGCGCGGGGTTGTGGCGGTACGTGCTTGGGGACGTGGTGGAGTTTGACACGATTCCCGACAAGCCCTTGCACATGGGTGGCGGTGGGGGCGATGGCCCGCCACGCTTGCGGATCGTGGGGCGGCATCGCCACTTCATCAACGCGTTTGGCGAGAACCTGATCGTCGAGCACATCGAAAATGCGGTGGCGGCGGCGGCAAAGACGGCGGGGTTGTTGGTGGGCGAGTTCACGGCGGGACCGGTCTATCCGGGCGCGGGGCGACGCGCGGGGCTGGAACTTGCGATTGAAATCGAAGGGGGCACCAGCGCGGGCGGGGACGCGCGGGCCGCACAACTGTCGCGGTTCCGCGATGAGTTTGATGCATCGCTCAAGCAGCAGAACGCGGACTACACGACCAAGCGAACGGATGGGCTGGGCATGGATGCGCCGACCATCACGCCAATGGCGATGGGCACCATCCATCGCTGGATGGAATCACGCGGCAAGCTGGGCGGGCAGAACAAGTGCCCAAGGTGCGCGAATCACCGGGAGATCATCGATGCGGTGAAAGCGACAGCGGGGATGGGAGTGGTCGGGGGCTGAGGTGGGGGAAGGCTGAGGCAGGGGGTCCTGTGCCCCTCGACGCGGCATGTCGGTGTGGCCTTGGAGTTGCCAACCGCGTGCTGACACGTCAGCAGAAAGAGCGGAAGACGGGATTTGAACCCGCAACATTCAGCTTGGAAGGCTGACACTCTACCATTGAGTTACTTCCGCGAACCCTTCATCATATGGCCTTGAAGACCTTGCGGTTGGCATCGCTACCATCAGTGAGCCGGGGCGGGTAGCTCAGCGGCTAGAGCGTTCGCCTTACACGCGAAGGGTCCAGGGTTCGAATCCCTGCCTGCCCATTTTTTGTTCGGACAATCGCTCGCGCCGCAAGCGCGTGGCGGTGCTTGACCCATGACGCCGCTCGACGCACTGTACATTCCGCTAGCCATCGTCACGTTGCCCTGGTGGGCGTTCAAGCGCAGGTCGGGCTGGGCGGAGAAGTTGGGGCGAGTCACGCCCTTGCCCGCTCCGGGGATGAAGCCGCGAATTTTGTTGCACGCTGTATCCGTGGGCGAGGTCAGTGCCTTACGCGGGATCGTCCCGCTGCTGCTGCCCCACGCGGAGGTGGTGGTCAGTGTCACAACCGACACGGGCACGGCAAGGGCGAAGGATCTCTTCTCGCCTACTTGCACGATTGTTCGCTACCCCCTGGACTTCTCATGGTCGGTGCGGCGATTCCTTGATGCTGTTCGCCCCGATTGCGTCGCATTGGTTGAGTTGGAAGTCTGGCCCCAATTTGTGCGCACCTGTGCGGCACGAAGCGTGCCCGCGTGCATCATCAACGGGCGGTTGAGCGAACGAAGTTTTCGTGGTTATAACCGCATCCGGAAGTTTTTTGGCCGCACGCTCAACCTGCTCGCCTTTGCAAGCGTGCAGGATGCCACCTATGCCAAGCGATTCGAGGCTCTGGGCCTGCCTCCCGACAAGGTCCTCTTGACTGGTTCGATGAAGTGGGATGCCGTGAGTCTTCCGGATGCTCCCCCAAACGCAAGCGAGAGCGGACCTGCACAGATGCGCGAGAGTATCGCCGCGTTGGTCTCTTCGATGCGATCACGGTTGCGCAGTGAAACCGGCGGTGTCGCGACTGCTGCTGCCCCGGTAGGGACATCGCCCCCAAAGGTTGCTCCAAGCCCGCTGCCTCGCATGGATGTCGCTGGGAGCGAGGAACTCGCGCGCGACATGGGCATTGATCGAACCAAGCAGTTGATCGTTGCTGGCAGCACAGCCGAAGACGAGGAAGCATTGCTTCGCGCCAGTCTCCCGCAGGGTGTTCAACTGCTGTGCGCGCCGCGCAAGCCAGAACACTTTGACGAGGCGGCCCGAGCCATGGGACCATCGTGCGTGCGTCGGTCGAAGGGAAAGGCGGACCATGGGAATGGCGATCCTGCCCGAGGCATGTTCCTACTGGACACCATTGGCGAACTCCGCAAGGCATACGCCTTGGCGGATGTGGTGGTGATGGGTCGTAGTTTTGGCACGCTTCACGGCTCGGACCCGATTGAACCCATCTCGCTGGCGAAGCCGACGCTGACAGGGCCGCGTTTCGGGGACTTTCAGATGATTGTTGAAGCCCTGACGGAAGTGAGTGATGCTGAAGGAGTAGCGGGCCTTCGAGTGGTATCGAGACGGGATATTCCCGCTGCGCTAGACAGCCTACTAAAGGATGGCGCAGTTCGAGACCGGATGGCGCTGGCTGGCCAGGAGTGCATACGCAGGCAGCAAGGATCGAGCGCAAGGCACGCGGAGTTACTTTTGGCGCTGGCCAAGATGAATCGACGATTTTCGTGATTTGCTAGGTAGTGGACATCACACTGCTAGGCCAGTGATCAAGTTGCCCAAGAAATTTTCGGTTTCCTGACGAAACCCGACTTGTGCGTAGAATGGTTTTCGAGGATGATGGGAACATGGAGTCATCTGGCCCGTAGGGTGTACTAGCCCGAAAAGCACGCCCATCCAACGATTGGGTGATGACGAACGCGATTTGGGTGCCAACACTGGCATCCCCCTGTGCTCGGTTGTCTCTTCGGCTCGCCGTTGAGACGCTCGAGAGCCGGAAGGCGCGATGTACCAGTCCAAGTTCCTGACGGGTCAGATGCGGCGGACGGACTTTGATCCGATTGCCGCGCACACAAGTGCCCTGCCAAACGCTGGGCCGATGGGAGTTTTTCGAATGTCGACGAGCCGTTCACGCCGACTTGTGTCCGCCGCCAAGAACACTGTGGAGCGTTTGCTGGGTACCAGCGGGCGAGCTGATGGGTACGCCCTTGGCACTGTCGAGACGCTCGAGCGTCGCGAGTTGCTTAGTGGTGGCGAACTGCTTCCCGAAGGTGCGGTATGGACGCGATGGGGCGGTGCGGACATTGCCTCGGTGCGCGGCTCGTACGTGGTCACGTTCACCGAAGACCTAGGTCGCGACAACGCAGCGCTGCGGGCCTCGGATGTTGCTCGCTCGCTGGGCATCACTGCCTGGGGGTTTGAGGGCATCGGACGTGGCAAGTGGGCGAAGTTCACGAGTGCGGAGCCGATCTCAGCCCGCGATATCGAATCGCTGACCTCTGACTTTGCCTTCGTCAGTTGGGTCGAGCCTGACCGACTGTACAAGACCGATCGCGTTCCCAACGATCCCGCCTATGGCGATCAGTGGTGGGCCAAGAATGTCGGCCAGACGTACTTGGGCGTGACAGGCACTGCGGGCGCTGATATCAACGTCGAGGGTGCCTGGGACCTCAGCATCGGTTCCCGTGATGTGATTGTTGGCATCATCGATACCGGTATCGACTACAACCATCCCGACCTCGCGCCCAACATCTGGAACAACCCGGGCGAAGTGCCCAATGACAACATCGACAACGATGGGAATGGGTACGTCGATGACAACATCGGCTTTGACTTCGGCGAGTTTGACAACGATCCGATTGACGATCCAATCTTCGGCGGGCACGGCACCCCCGTCGCGGGCCTTGTGGGCGGTGCTGGCAACAACGGTCAGTTTGGCACGGGCGTCAACTGGCTCGTCTCACTGCTGCCACTCAAGATCGCTGATGCGTTTGGCAATCTCTCCACCGCGGCCATCGTCGCGGCCCATGACTACGTGACCGAACTTCGTGGCAGAGGGATCAATGTTGCTGTCACCAACAACAGTTATGGTGCCTATCAACCGACGTTCTTCGACGATCAGCCCGCAGGGTTCAACGCTGAGCGCGATGCCATCCAGCGGTATATCACGTCGGGCGGTATTTTCGTCGCATCTGCTGGCAATGGCAATCCGCTTACCGGTGAGGGCATCGATCTGGATAACTCGACGCAGGTCAGTTACCCCGCTTCATACAGCATTCCCGGCATCATCTCGGTCGCTGCACTGGACCAGAATGGTGACTTGACTGGATTCAGCAATTTCGGCGCGAGCAATGTTGATGTCGCCGCGCCCGGTACAGCGATCTACACGACCGGCACCAACGGCTCGACACAGGGCGGCGTCGCCGCATTCGGCTTCGGGGGTACCAGCGCGTCTTCGCCGATTGTTGCTGGTGCCGCAGCCTTGCTCAAGGCCATCAAGCCCAGCGCCAGCGCGGTTGAAATTTCGGAAGTGCTCCGCAACACATCCACGCCCATTGCGTCGCTTTCGGGCAAGGTCGCCTCGGGCGGCATTATCAATGTCACGCGGGCCGCGCAGGCTCTGCTCAACGACGGGCCGGTGGTGCAGGGCTTCCTGCCCGGTCCGGTGACCACCAATGTCGATTCCACGACCGGGCTTCCTCTGCGCAGTCTGACCGTGAGTTTCAGCGAGTCGCTCAATGCTGCCACGCTCAACTCCGGCGCGGTCGAACTGCGGACCGATGGCGGAAACAATGTCTTTGGCGATGCCGACGACACGGTGATTGCGATCTCCAGCGTTGCAATCTCGCCCACCAACCCCCGCAGTGTCACCATCACCGCAGGCGTCACACAGTTCGTCGAAGAGAACTACCGCCTCACCCTGCGGAACGCCAACTTCCGCGACCTCTCGGGCAATCGCCTGAATGGTAATGCCACGACGGGCACCGATGAGTTGCTGACCTTCCGCGTCGTCAACGCGGGCGGTGCCAACGAGGACAACGACACGCTCGCCACCGCAACTTCTGTTGTGTTTGATGCCAATGGCGCAGCCAATTACAACAGCCTCGTCCTGGGCGACGGCACGCAGACCTTCCGCGATGTCGATCTGTACCGCATCGTGGTCCCCTCTGCCGGCCAGCTCTCCGCCGAGGTGACGGCCCGTCGTCTTCCAGGCGGCTCATCGCTGGATAGTTTCGTGAGGTTGTTTGATGCGACGGGCGTGCAACTCGCAAGCAACGATCAGTTCTTCGGGCAGGATTCCTACGTTGACTTCTTCGTCCGTTCTCCTGGCACGTACTACGTTGGCGTTTCGGGCTTTGGCAATTCCCAGTACAACCCCAGCATCGCTGGCAGCGGTGCTGCGCAGTCCCTGGGCCAGTACAGCCTCAGGCTGACCAGCCGTAGTTCCACTCCCGACATCGTTGGTTTCAATGCCACCAACAACAGTGTTCCGGGCCAGCCCGCACTGCCACTCAACGTGCCGCCGGGCAACCTGACTAGCGGCACGACCAGCGCTGCCATCCGTATTCTGGACACGCGCACGATTCTGGATGTCAACGTGGCCCTCAACATTCGCCACCCCAACGTGAGCGACCTTCGTATCAGCCTGATTGCTCCCGACAACACCCAGGTCATCCTCGTGAACAACCGGGGCAGCACAGGCGACGACTTTGGCACCCGCAATGGCACAGGCCAGCCCGTGCTCTACACCACCTTCGACGATGAGCAGGCCACGTCCATTACCACTGCCAACGCACCCTTCGCTGGTAACTTCCGTCCCGAAGTCGGCCTGAGCAACTTTGACGGCAAGGTCGCTGCTGGCAACTGGACCCTGTTGATCCAGGATACCAAGGAACTCGATGCCGGTGCGCTGATTGACTGGAACATCGAGTTTCGATTCCAGAACGACATTTTCGGCGACTTTGAGGCCAACGACACGCTGCCTATTGCACGCAATCTGGACACGATCAATGGCACCGGCACCGCCACTATCGAGGCCTTCATCGGCGACGGCGGCTTTGGGAGTTTCGACCGCGACCTGTTCAGATTTGTTGCTACCCCAGGCAGCACGCTGAACGCGAACGTCGACTTTGCCGCAGGGACCGCGCAAACCCTCAACTCGGCCCTCCGCCTCTTTGACGAGCAGGGCAACCAGGTCCTCTCCAGCAACCCCTCTGATCGCAACACCTCCTTCATCAACAACTTCGTCTTTGCCAATGGCGGCACGTTCTACCTTGGCGTTTCCGAATCCTCCAACACCGGGTACAACCCGCTAACCGCAGGGTCTGGTGCCGCATCCGTCACCACCGGTCGCTATCGCCTCAACGTGAGCGTGGCACCGGGCGTGAGCGATACGTCGACGACGCTCGCGGGCGACCTCTTGAGTGTGGGCGTTGCTGCCAATGCGGTCCTTGGTGATCCCGCAACCCAGACTGGCTTGCGTCGCGGCAACGTTGAGTTCCTGACTGGCGGACAAACCAACGGTTCATTCCTTGGACTGACCGTCGATGGCACCGGCTTTACCAACCGCACGGGCCAGACCCAGAACCCATTCGCCATCACCAACGAGAGTGATCCCCGCAACAACCGCGTCTCAACCCTGAGTCAATGGCGCGGCATAAGGGCCCAGCGTGCCATCACCTTCGGCGATGCCGATGGCTTTGCCGCTGTCGATATCACGCTCACGAATACCTCGTCGGGCGTGCTCAACAACATCTCATGGGCCGAAGGCTTCAACCCCGATCCGGGCCTGACCCTCGACGAGCAATCCCCCAATACCCGCAACGACGTGATTCGCAACGGTCGCGTTGCCGTCGCGAGTTACACCAATAACCTGTTCCTCGATGGTCTATACATCGCGCTCGTGTCCCCCGATTCCGCCGGCGCGTTTGGTTCTCCCAAAGCCACCGTGCTTGGACGAGACACCGTGGTCCGCGATCCTTCGATCCTGGTTAGCCAGACCGCGATCGACCCCAACAACGCCAATTCAGACAGCCAGTTGGCACTTTCCTACTTCATTCAGAACTTGCAGCCCGGCTCGACTGCCACGTTCCGCTACTTCATCCTTACCGCAGTTTCTCAGAACAACCTCGACACACAACTCAACACGCTCAACAGCACGACTGGCGGCACCGGGCACTTCACCTTCAACCCGGCCAATCCCGCCAACCAAGTCATCGCCGGCCAGAACGTGCCGACGTACTCCTACCGCGTCTACTACCCCGAAGGTTTCCTGGGCCCCAACATCTTCACGTTCCTTCCCATCGCAAACCCCAACGATGAGCCGGCACGCGTGGTGGTCATCCAGCGCTTCGAGGGTGTCGAGGCGAGTTTCAAGGACCGTGTTGTTCCCGCAGTCGACACTACCGCTCAGCAGCAGGGTGTGACGTTGGTCATTCCTGCCCGTTCCCGCAAGGGCGTGGACCTCAACACCCCCGATCTCTACGCCAGCGGCGCCTTCAACACGGCTCAGCGGCTGCGTGCCTACGCAGTGGAGATTCGCTCCGATCGTCCTATCGCCGCAACCTTCAGCTATTACGACCTCACGCAGATCAACACTGGTCCCGTTGCTGTTGGCGAGGCTTTCACCTCACAACTTGCCACGACGTGGACGTTTGGCGATGTGCAGCAGCGCGGCACCGAAAACTTCAGCAGTGGCGTGAACACATACATCGTTCTTCAGAATCCTTCACTGATTACCTCGAAAGTGACTACTCGCGTTTTCGACTCCGATCTTGGCATCACCTTCACGACCACACGCTTTATCGCCCCAGAGGGTCGCGGCGGTGTCTATCTGGGCAGTGGCACCGGCGCTCCCACGGACTTCCTGTTCGATGCCGAGAACACCAGCACCGAAGAGGCTGGCACGCTCGAGTCGCTGATTCGGGCCGAGTACCAGCGTCGAGGCTTGTCCGAGTCGCAGATTCAGGCCCGCCTCAACTCCGACCGTCGCTACGCCGTGCAAGTCCTCTCCGACGAGCCAATCCTCGCGGCCAAGAGCACCTTCAATCCGCGTGATCGACAGGCGACCGGCACCGTCGGTAATCTGGGCAACGGCGCGACCACCGGTGTCCTGTCCGAGGGTCAGTTTGGCCTCCGCAACACTACCGAAAGACTGGGCATTCTCAACACCTCCGCGACTAATGCCTCGGTGCTCCTCTCGTTCCTCTTCCAGAACGGCACCACGCTGCGTCAGACCATCGAAGTCAACGCTGGCAGCGCGACCACATTCAATATTTCCACCATCGCCAACTTCCCGACTGGCCAGCCCTACTCCATCTTCTACGAATCCAACACTCCTGTCTCGCTTGGTTCAACGGTTCCTGTCAATCAGAATGGCGTGACCGACGCGTTCTCTGTGACCAGTGCCACCGTCGCGTACACCTACTGGGGCTTTGGCGAAGGCTTCCGCCCGGGCGATAATGTCGATTGGAATCCCAACGTCGCTGGCATCCAGCGTCACCCGGGCCTTTCCGAGAACCTGCGCATCTACAACCCATCCAGCCAGGATGTGACCATCGAGATCACCTTCAACTTCGATCTCGAGGCCGGCACCGAGACCTTCCGCCGCACCATTGGCGGGCGGCGCGTCGCCGAGTTCAACATCGATCAGTTCATCACGGGCAACCGCCGCCAGAACAACCAGAGCTACGGCATCTTTGTGAAGGCTCCTTCGCCCATCGTCGCAGAGATGAACCGCTATGACCTTCTCTTCCCAGGTGGTTTCGCCACCCTCGGCACCCCGCTGGGGCGCACGTCTCCTGTGACCTGATCGAGTCTCAGTTTGTAATCTATCGTTCCAAAGCCGGAGCCCTCGCTCCGGTTTTTTTTCTGCTTCGTCATGCAGTTCTCGATCCCAATCTTCCCAGCGACCCCAGCCATGCAGGCATTGCTCGCCCTGCTCGCCTGGGCGATCAGGAACGAACCGAATGATCGCACACTCTATTGTGGATTGGGCGCGATAGGCGGCAGAGCATCGGCCCGTTCACGACGCTCGCTGTTGCTCAGGCTCCGCCCGATCATGTCCAGGCGGCGTTGGTCGTCGGAGCGGGGTTGTCCGAAGAGGTCCGCGAGAGCCTCACGCGTGGTGCTGAAACGTTCGGTGATGATCTCGGGCTTGTCGATTGGACCCTGAACCCGCACCGACGACAATTCATCGCGCAGTTGTTCGATGACCTCGGTCAGCAGCGGAATTCTTGAGCGGTTGCCCGTGCGCAAGCGCAGGTCCAGGTTCAACTCGGGCCAGGTCGCGGTGCCGAAACCAAACAACGACACCGACTTACTTGATACCGCAATTTGTTCAAGACCAACCTGCGTACCCAGCACGAAGAAGTCTGCCGTCGCCTGATCGAGCTGCTCGGCAATCGGCAACTGGAGGTTGGTCACGCGCACCAGCGGCACCAGGGTGGGCAGATCGAGGATGTTGCCGCCCTCGATGGTGAAGGTGCCTCGCCCGCGGTTCTCGCTGCGATCTCCCAGCGTGCCATGCAGCGAGAAACTGCCCGAGAGTGCTCCACGCGAAGCATCTGCAACCACTTCGGAAGATGGCTCGATAGTCGCATTGTCTGCCTGGATGCTGTTGCCGGTCGCTCCGGCTCGCTTGCGCAACTCAGCAAGCAAGGGCGCGAATCGCACGCTGGACAGGTCGAGCGTGAGGTCAAATGGTCGGCGCGAAGCCAATTCCTCTGTGGCGAGGGGCGCGGGCGACGGGCCGACCTCGATGGTACCCGTAATGCGCCCGCCATGTGCCCGGGCCTCAAACTTCGGTACGATCACGCGTCCGTCGGGCTCGGTAAAAATGCTCAGGCGCCCCTGTGTCAACGCGACGTTGGCGGCGCTCAGCACGGGGAAGTCCCCCGTGATGCTCGCGCGGCCGCTGCCGGGCTGGTCCTCGCTGCTGAAACGGTAGTCGAGGACGCCCTCTGCGTGCGTGATCGGCACGCCCAGGTCCATTGAAAGGCCCGCCAGCGCGAGCGATCCCGACGTGATCACATTGAGCGCTTGGCCTTGGGGAGTCAAGATCATCGCCAGCGGAGCCTGGGCAATCGAAACTGGTCCATCGACGCGAGTGTTGAGCTGCGACATTGCCTGGCCCAGAGCGTTGGGCAGGAGCGCTCGCACATCGAGCAGGAGGCTGGGTGCCGCGAGCGTGATCTGGCATTCGATCTGCGTGCCCTTCGCCTGGTCTTCGCGAGTCGGGCCCCAGGTTCCAGTGACAAGCCCCTTCCAATCCCGGGCAAAGAGCGCGAGCCCTTCGACCTCGCCGGAAATCACAGTCGCCCCGTCGCTCGCAACCGTCGGTCGCACGCGGACTTGACCCGAAACCCTCGGGAAGTCGACACGTCGCAGCGAACCATCGTCCGCGGAAGCGTTGAACGCGAGCGATCGGGGACGGATGGTGCCAGTGACAATGTTCTGCTCGCCTCGCGCCTCGATGATCAAGTCGGCATCTGCCACGCCCGAGACTTCGTTTGAAGCAAGTGTGTTAGCAACGCTTAACGCTCCCGACGCGCGAAGCGTGGCAAGCAGCGAGGGTTGTTCGATGGTGATGTCTCTCGCGCGTAGGCTCGTGGTCTGCATTGCGTCTCCATCACCCGAGGGCTGGAGCAGCGATCCTTCCACGCGAATGCGGCCGGAGGGTTGGTCGTCCAGCGTGCCCGAAAAGACGTAGTCGGCTCGTACCCCCGTCGCATCACTGCGGATGCGGCTCAGTTGCGGCACGCCCGCGTCGAGCGCGATGGGAAGGCCCTTGGCGACGAGCGTCGCATCGCGAAAGCGGCTCAGCGTGATATCGACATCGCCGGCGGATTTCTGCGAGAGATCGATGCGAAGGTCAACCTCAGCGACACCAGCGGGCTTGAGGTCGGCCTTGGTCCGCTCGATGGCGTTCGCGCCCTTCGCGCTATAGCCTCGCACGAAGTCCTCGATGGGCAGCGACAGATCAGCCTTTGGAGCCTGCACACGCAGCGACTCGTCTGTGGGCAGCAACTCGTTGGTTGGTGCGATGGGCCCGAAGTCGTTGAGTCTGCGGAAGAGGTTGGCACCAATCGCCGCGCCCGGGCCTGTGGGCATTGCGCGGGCCAGGCCCATCGCGTCCATCTTGACGAACGACTCTGTGACTTGGACACGGGCGGAAAAGTCCTGCACCGTGATGCGAACGGGCTGTGGCAAACCATCGCTCGCGGGCGGAGCAGCAGGACGCAGCGTTCCGGTGATGTCCGCACGAATGTCATACTCCGGACCCAGGGGCGAATCACGCAACTCGATGCTCGCGTCGACCAATCCGCTTGGTCCAAGTGGAACGATCAGCGTGCTCAAGGGACGCCGGTTGTCGTCTGGTCCAATGTCGGGCAATGCTGCCAGCAGGAGATCATCCACCGGAATCTGCCTGGCAGTCGCCCACACATCAGGCACAAACTCTCCCGAACTCTGGATGCTGTCCAGGTTGAGGATGGCACGCACAACCCCGCTCCCACCCCGCAATCCATAGCAGGTCCCGCCAGAAACCTCGGCGATCCCGTTCTCCTGCACGATCCTGATTCCTCTGGCCCGCATTGGGTAGGGAAGCGCTCGAAGCAGCATGCCCGCGTCTGGAATCTCGATCTCCACGCGATCGTTCCAGATCGAGTTCACGCCCGCCGCACGGGTGACGAGCACGCCGACGTTGGCCTTGCCCCCCAGGTCAAAGGCCGGAATGCTGGTGTTCACTTGCGTGGTTGTGGTTGGACGAACCAGGCCCCGCGCCACCATCGATGCGTATGCATCGGCGTTGAACAATTCGTCCAGAACTTTTCCCTGACCCCGAGCGTCCATCGCTGTTCGCAGCGTCTGGTCGATGGGCATGTCAAGCACACGGACCTCGACGCGCACCTCGGCATCATCGGTTGGCGGACGGATGGTGCCGTTGGCGACGACTGTTGAGCCGTTGCCGCCGTCCCCGCGAATGTCATGCAGCACGACCTCGTTGTCGTCAAACGTGATGCTTCCGCGAAGATTGTTGAAGGGATAGGGGAACTTGTGGAAGGCCGCCGTCAATCCTTTGAGATCAACCGAGCCAACCACTCTCAGCGGCGGCGGGTTGGCCGCATCAAGGATGGCGGCGCGAGAGATGTTGACGCTCGCGTCCACGCGTCCCTGCGGATCAGAAAAATCAAGCAAGCGCCGGCGGACAACGCCCGGTGCGAACTTGAGAATCTCCGGCTGTTCGTGGACCAGCACGTCTTTGGACGAGAGGCTGATGGTCCAAGGCGATCTCGCGGTGGTCCCTTGCATCTCGAATGAAACTTCATAAGGTAGCGACTGGATCAGGCCGGTGAGCGTGCCCTTCATGCCGACATCGCTGAGGACCAGTTGCCCGTCGGTCTTCTGCAAGCGAAGGCGCGAGCCGCGCTGGGCTTCGGGCACTGGAATGACGTTGCCCAGAAGATCTTCTGTAGGTTGGGCTTCAAGGGGCAGCGTGAGCGCGACACCACTGAGTTTGATTCGGGCAGTCCACGAGCCCGCGAAGTTGTACGACAACTCAGCCTCAGGCACACGTCCTTCGATCGCAGCGTCCCTCACGAGTTCGCGCGACTGGGCGGGCACATTTGAGGGCGTGAGTGCGCCCAACTCGATGCCCGTGACCGTCAGTGTCACGCCCTCCTGCGAGATGCGTCCAACCGCCAGCAGGCCCTTGCCCGTGTCGGGCAGCGAAGGATCGGCCTGACGGAAACTGATGATCGATGCGCCCGTGTCGTCGGCGGACTGATCCACCGTGCCCGACATGAACAGTTGTTTGAGAATGACATATTCCGAGTCGGGGGTATCGGGAAAGTGCTCACCCAATTCGATGATCCCGTTACTGATAGCGATGACGGGAATCTGTCTGAGCACAGAACTCGCAGCGGATGGCGTTGGACTCAAGCTAGCGCTGTCTCGCGCCTTCGCCACCAGCGACGCGATATTGACCTGGCCATCCGTGAACGACCGGCTGAGTCGTGCGACCGGCTGGTCCAGAGCCAGGCTATAAATAATCGTGTTGCCTCGTGCGCATTGGAATAGATTCACATGCGCACGCAAGCCTCGCACACGAACAATCTCACCAGCCTGACCCATTACGTCGGGCGCGCGAACGCTGAGATCCTCGATGGCAATCCGCCCAAAGGGTGTCACTGTGACCGACGATGCCGAGATCGTTGCTCCTGAGGCTCGCTCCAGCGCACCCAGCAGCAATCGACGGGTGAGGAACGAGTCGGTCGCAAGCCAGTAGGTTCCCACCAAGAGCAGTCCCGCCATCACGCTCACGCGGACCCGCCTGCGACGCCGCTTGTGCGAAGCGGCTTCATGCACGCGCGCGTCGTTGCGCGACAGAGAAGGCTTGGCGGATTCTGGAGAGGATGATGGCATAGCAGCAGACGCCCGTCCGATGACGTGTGCATGATATGTGCCGTCCGTCGATCACACCCTGCTCCCTCAGCCAGTTCCATCGCGAGCGAAAGAGCGCACTCGCTACGCGGCTATGCGTTGGCGGAGTTTCATCTGTTGGAAGTAATGGGAGACGGTTTCCATCATGTGTGCCTTGTTGATGGGCTTGGTGAGGAAGTCATCGCAGCCCGCCTTGATGCACCGCTCGCGTTCGCCAATGAGAGCGTGCGCTGTCAATGCAAGGATGGGCCGGTCGTATCCCTTTGAGCGAAGCGTTTTCGTCGCCTCATAGCCATCCATTTCGGGCATCTGCATGTCCATGAGGATGACATCAAAGGCGGCACCGTTGCTTTGTGCTTGCAGCGCCGCTTCGAGTGCGAGCCGCCCGTTGCCGACAACTGTGACATCCGCTCCGACCTTGCGCAGGATATATGCGATTAATCGCTGGTTGTCCGGGCCGTCCTCTGCGAGCAGAATGCGAGCGGGAATCGTGGTTTCCTTGGGTGCAAGTTCCTTGACCCAGTCCTTGGGTTTGCGGAACGATGGAATCTCATACTCGTGCTCGATCATCCGCGACGCCGCGACATTGCCCGGATTGATCACCACCGTGAACGTACTGCCCTTGCCAAGCACGGATTGAATCTCGATATCCCCGCCCATCATCTGCGCGAAGCGCCGTGAGATGACGAGGCCAAGGCCAGATCCGCCAAACTTGCGGCTGGTGATATTGTCGGCCTGCTGGAACGGGACAAACAGGCGGGAGACTTGCTCGTTCGAAAGCCCGATGCCAGTATCGATCACGTGGAATCGCAAACAGGAGGGCTGTCCATTAGCTCCGGCCTGATCCATGACGAGCCGGAGCGTCACGCTCCCCTTACTGGTGAACTTCACCGCATTGCCCACCAGATTGAGCAGCACCTGCTTGAGTCGCACCGGATCGCACTGCATCGTCTCGGGAAGGGGGAGCACGTACTTGACCTCAAGGCGGACATCCTTCTCCTTCGCACGCACATGCAGCATCTCGATGGTCTCTTCCACGATCTGGAAGGGGCTGCACGAGAGATTCTCGATTTCAAACCTTCCAGATTCGATCTTGGAATAGTCCAGCAAGTCGTTGATGATCGTCAGCAGGTGTTCACTATTGCGCCGGATGGTCGTGGCGTTGACGATGCGTTCGTCCTGGTCCACGCTCGGGACCGTCAATAACTCGGCAAAGCCGAGGATCGCCGTCAAGGGCGTGCGAATCTCATGGCTCATGTTGACGAGGAACGCGCTCTTGGCCTTGCTGACTTCCTCGGTCAGGTTTGCCCGCTCCATCGCGAGTTTGATTTCCAGGGCTCGTGCCGCCAACGCACTTCTGCTCAGCACGAACATGCTCGCAAAGCCCACCAGCAGCACGATCAGCATGCCCGAATATCCAAAGACCGTCATGCTCGCGCGGTTCTGTGCTTCCAGCCAGTCCGCAGCGGGGAAGTCGATGCCAAGGATGGAATGCAGATTGCCCTGTTCGTCGAAGATCGGGTAGTTTCCGCTGATCCACATGCCCCAGCGGTCAGTGTAAATCTCAGACTCGAAGTTTGCCTCGCCATCAAACGCTCGGAGCATGCCAACCGACGGGTGCTCATACACCTCGCCGATCGCAGTTCTCGACTCCCGCTCGTTGTCGTATATCCCGTTGCGGTCGTAGTCCGTCTCAGAGTCCACCAGAAGAGCCAACGCACCCTCGGGCGTGTGTGCCATCGTATAGATATCAGCGATTGTTGGATTGGCCTTGAGCCACGCGACTTGCAGGTTGATCAGTTGCAAGTAGGTCGGATCGTCCGCGGGCGTCTCAAGCGAGATGCTCGTGCATCCCGCCCGCGTCAACTCATGCACATAGGTCGGCCCCATGCTCATGACGGTTCGATGCATCAGTTCGCCCGCCTTCTCGCTCTCGCTCGAAGCGATCGGGACGCTGCTAGCGATCATGGCAACCGCAATCACCCATGCCCACCATGGCAGGCCCTTGGTTGTGGCCCGACGAACAAGTTGATCCGCCAAGGCGAGCAGCAACCCCGCGCAAAGCGAGAAGACAAGCACAGACTGAAGGAGGGAAGAATCCATGTGTTTCTCTCCCTGAAATATCGGATCGCCCAACCCGCCCGCGACCTCGCGCAACCCGTTTCCACCTACTCCGTGTTCGTGTGCGATCACCTTGCCGCCCATAGCGTGTGTGCTATTCCCCAGTGACAGCAAAGAGGGTTGATTGCCACACTATCGCCCGGGTTCTCGGACACGCTGCTATGCTGTTTTATGGCCAAAGTCCGGCGTCTTTACCTCTGTCGTTCTTGCGGAGCCAGCCAGGCTCGATGGATGGGCAAGTGCCCCGATTGCAATACCTGGGACAGCCTCGAAGAAACTACCTTCGATCCCAGCGCCGACAAGGATCCGCACAAGGCCATGACCGCCGCGTGGCACGACATCGCTAATCCAGACACCAACGCTGGACTCCTCGCATCCGAAACCGGCTCCGCGAGCCAGGCCAAACCGCTCGCCGAAGTCTTGCGCGAGGGCGCGAGCCTCGGGCCTGTCGAGCGGCTCTCGACCGGCATCCGCGAGTTTGATCGCACGCTTGGAATGACCATCGATGCTGCTGGACAGCCCAAGGTCGCTGGCCTCGTGCCGGGCAGTGCTGTCTTGGTTGGGGGCGAGCCGGGCATAGGCAAGAGCACGCTGCTTTTGCAAGCTGCCTTCGCCTGGGCCAGCGCGGGCGAGCGCGTGCTGTATGTGAGCAGTGAAGAGAGCGCAGAGCAAGTCGGCACGCGGGCCAAGCGCGTGGGGGCAGCAGGCAAAGCCAATGGACCAACGACTCAAGAAGGGAAAGACATCGAGCCTCGCTCGCTCTTCCTGCTGCACGACACCAATCTTGCCCGCATCGTCGAACAAGTACGCAAGGTCCAGCCCCGCATCGTCATCATCGATTCGGTCCAGATGATCTATCGCGCCGATGTCTCCGCCGCGCCCGGGAGCGTCACGCAACTGCGTCGCTGCTGCACGGAACTGGTCTATCTCGCCAAGACCGCCGGCATCGCGGTGATCTTGGTCGGTCACGTCACCAAGGACGGCACCATCGCGGGCCCGCGCTTGCTTGAGCATCTGGTTGACACTGTCCTGACCTTCGAGGGTGATCGCGCTCACAGTCATCGCGTCGTCCGTGCCATCAAGAATCGCTTTGGCAGCACCCTCGAAATCGGTCTCTTTGAGATGGGAAGCTCGGGTCTGCGTGAAGTCGTCGAAGGTGGCGTGGTGGGGGCACTGGCGAATCAGAACCAGCCCCGCCCCGGCTGCGTGCTCGTCCCCATCATGACCGGCACCCGCTGCCTCATCGTCGAGGTCCAGGCCTTGACCGCCACCGGCTTCCTGGGCGCCGCCAAACGCAAGTGCAGCGGCCTGGATTCCAACCGCCTCGCGATGCTTATCGCCGTGCTTGAGCAGCACGCCGGCCTGCGCCTCGCCGACCGCGACATCTTCGCCAGCAGCGTGGGCGGCATCAAAGTCTTGGACCCCGCCAGCGACCTTGCGGTCCTGCTCGCCATCGCCGGCGCCCACTATCGCAAGGCCCTTCCGCCCCGCACATCGGTCCTGGGCGAGGTTGGCCTTTCGGGTGAAGTCCGCGCAATCCCCAACCTCGAACAACGCATCCGCGAAGCCGTCCGCCTGGGCTGCAAAACCCTCCTCATCCCCAAAGCCCACGACCCCAGAGACGTGCCCAACGACATCACCCGGCGCGAAGGCCTGGAACTGATCCGCGTCCGAACCGTCGATGATGCGATCGCATCGCTTGGGTGAGTTGTGCCGTCAACGTAGTTGGCTCAAGGCAGCCGACTTCCAAAGCACGTCACATCTTCTCGACATGCTGCTCGTCCAGAATCTCCTGCACGCTGATCAGCTTGATGATCCGCCTGGTCCGCTTGTGAAACGCCGCGACCTCCGCCTGGGCATCGCTGCTAAAGCCGAACGCGACAAAGAACCCGCGCTGGCGGTCCTCGCGGGCCATCACGGCCTCGAACTGGTCGATGTCGGGCCGCCCCACCTTGTCCACCCCCCCCGTTCTGCTTGACCTGCACGGGGAACCAGTCGCCCGCGAACATGCTGTTCTGATCATCGGGCTTGGTGCCCACGGGGAAGATGCGGCCGTCGATCCCCATGTCGCCCACCTGCACCTTGTTGGGCACGCCGCCCAGGGCGATGACGGCCCAGTTCTCGAACTCGAAGGGGGGGATGGCGCGGAGTTTCTCGACCGTCCACGGCAGATCGCGGACGATGAACGAGTTGACATCGTGGGCGCGGTGCCCCGGCTCGCTCTCGCGCATCTTGCAGACATCGCGGAGGCGTTTGGCCATGACGCGGCAGGCGGTGGGCGAGATGTCGATGCCGATCCACTGCCGCCCGAGGTTCTGGGCAGCGACCAAGGCTGTGCCGCAGCCGCAGAAGGCGTCGCGGACGATGTCGTTGGGGTTGCTGCTGGCGTTGATGATGCGGTCGAGGAGGACAAGGGGACGGTGTCTGCTCAACCCCGAAAGAGTACACTGCCTTCATGAATGCCCGGTCGCTGACTGTTACCGACTTATTCTGTGGCGCGGGAGGGCTGTCGCTCGGCTTGCGCGAAGCGGGGTTCGTGCCCGTCCGCGCTGTCGATTGCTGGGCACCGGCGGTTGATACCTACCGGGCAAACTTGGGCGATCACGTCTCCTCAGAGTCCATCGACGATACGACCGTGTTCCCCGATACCGACGTCATTGCCGGAGGGCCACCCTGTCAAGGGTTCTCCTCCGCCGGGAGACGCGAGGCCGACGATGAGAGGAACTCCCTTGTGAGGATCTATGCGAATCTCATCGCCCGGCACCGCCCTCGCGCGTTCATATTCGAGAACGTGGAGGGCTTCCTGACCTCTGGGAGAGGCCGGTTCGTTCTCGACTTGCTGGAACCTCTTGTAGAAGTGGGCTACCAGATTCACCTCCGTAAGGTCAACGCCGCAAACTTCGGGGTTCCCCAGCACCGAAAGCGAGTGGTCGCAATCGGAGGGCTTGGCTGGAATCCCGGATTCCCCGAACCGACTCATCGGGCGTTCGGAGCGCCCGGAGCCCATCTCGCAGCCACCCGACGCCCACCAGCGCCCACCCTCGCGGATGCGATTGATGGGCTCCCTCTAGCCAGCTCGGAGCCTCCGGGCGATCCAATGGACCACTACTCCCGCCCTCTGGAGGGTGAGGAGTTGGAGCGGGCTAAGTTGCTCGAAGCGGGCCAGTCGATGCGCGATCTACCTGAGCGCCTGTGGCACGAGAGTTACCGTCGCCGCGCATTCCGCCGGGTCATGGACGGGATTCCATGCGACAAGCGGGGTGGTGCTCCGGCGGGTGTGCGCCGTCTCATCGGCTCCGAGCCCTCGAAGGCGATCACCGGAGGTTCTCTCCGGGACTTCCTCCACCCGACAGAGAACCGGCCCCTCACCGTGCGCGAGGCCGCGAGGATTCAGACATATCCCGACACCTTCGCATTCACCGGGGGACAGGCCGACCGAATCCAACTCGTCGGGAACAGTGTTCCGCCGCGGCTAGGCAAGGCAATCGGGGAGCACTTGATCGGTGCGATGCGAGCCGCGAAGGTTCCCTCGCACCCGGAGGGGCGGCTCCTCAGTTTCATTCCAACGCTGTCCGAAGGGAAGAGCCCGATTCTTCAAGAGGTGTGTGAACTCGTGGAATGCCGCTTTGCAATCAATGGTGCTCTCCCTTTGGAGGAGGGCGCTCTATGGCGCTGACGCAATCACAACGATCATTGATTGAGAAGGCCCGCGTTCTCGGGTCGGGCACGGAAGGCCACATGCTCTCCGACGAGGTGTGCGCCTACCTCGTAGCGGTCATCGTGTCCGATCTGGACTTAGGCGCGAAGTTCCCGGAGATTCGACTTCCGCCTCCCGGGTTCTTCTCTACGGCGGACATTGAACGGCTCACGCTCGCGGGCGTGAAGTTCGAGCCCCTCGCGGAGCGACTCTTCAGCCTTGACAGCAACGCGGATACCTACTTCGCGTGCCTCGCCAACCTCCACAAGCGCCGGTTGAAGTATCAGCGCATCCTCCGCTCGCAACCGATCCCGACGATCGACCAGGTGGGGCCGCGAGGACTCCTCCAGTTCGGCTCCCTGACCCCGCGAGCGCTGGGCGCGCTCCTGTTCTGGCGAAAGTGGCTCTACGACATTGACAACCGAGCCGCGCAGGAGACGGGCTACCTCTTCGAGCCGATCATTGCCTATGCGATTGGTGGCGCGCCGATCAGCGCGAAGCAAAGCCCGATCAAACGGGAGGGCGACGAGAAGAAGGGCCGACAGGTTGATTGCATCCGTGAGCGCCGCGCCTACGAGTTCAAGATGCGTGTAACGATTGCCGCATCCGGTCAAGGCCGATGGGGAGAGGAACTCCAGTTTCCGCGCGAATGTCGGCTCTCTGGGTTCGTACCCGTGCTCGTGGTGTTGGACCCGACTCCGAATCCCAAGTTGGCCGAGTTGACGCGGGTGTTCCTCGCGGAAAGCGGAGAGGTCTATGCCGGCGCGAAGGCTTGGGAGCATCTCGACGGGCTTGCGGGACCGACGATGGCTCACTTCCTCGAAACCTACGTCCGTGGTCCGATTGAAGCTCTCCTCGAGGAGGCATCCGACGCGCTGCCCGAACTCTCGCTCGCCATGAAAGACGGAACGATCATCGTCTCCGTTGGCGGAGAGCAGCTCGTGATTCAGCGCCAACCGGGAGGGCTGGCGCAGGACGGGGATGAGATGCCGGAGGATGCGGGTGACGTGCTCCCCGGCCCTTGACTCGTTTCCGGGTCGTCGTAGTGCGCCGCGTGCCAGTCGCAGTGGTAGTAGAACGAGCCGGTCTTCTTGAGCACGCGGGCGAGGTGCTGGCAGCGCGGCCGCATGTAGTCGATGTACGCCTGCGTGCTGGCGTGCCGATCCTCGAAGCTCCGCTTCTCCTTGGTCTCGCCCCAGAAGACCTCGTAGTTCCGGTTGCTGTTGAACGGGGGATCAATGTAGATCAGGTCTACGCATGCATCGGGCAGCTTCGCGAGTTGTTCAAGGTTGTCGCCGCAGTAGATGACGCGGGTATCAAGGAGACTGCTCGCGCGACCCGGCTTGACAGCGAGTTTTTTCGCACCTGCTGATTTGGTCCGTGCCGTGGGCGAGGCATTGGCCGCTCCATCCCCATTCGACACATCCTTGCGCCGCGTCGCCATGATCAAAGCATATCTCCGCGCTGCAGCACGCGCAATTCGCCAATGTTCATGAGTATGCCATCGCTCCCCGATGGGGTACCAACGTGCCCGTGACACTCTGGTGACGTTCCAAAGAGGAACCGCCGCACCTGTCAGCCGTACGCTAAACTCGTGCCCCTCACGTCAAGGCGAGTCGCGGGGGAAAGGTGCGCCATTGGTGGCGTGCCGCCTGCTTCGCCCGCGTGCCCTTTCCCAGGAGTGGGCCGTTATATCGCCAGGAAACCGCTATGCCATCAACTTCTGCATGCTGGGGAATCGAAGTCGGGGCCCACGCCATCAAGGCGCTGAAGCTCGAAGCCGTGGGCGATGGATCAGTCAAGCTCGCCGACTGGGCACTTATCCCCCATCCCAAGGTTCTCTCCACCCCAGGTGTTGATCCCAACGACGTGATCCGCGTTAGTTTGGGCGCTTTGGCGAACCAGGTCGATCTGGGCAAGGCTTCGATTGCGGTGAGCATCCCGGGCCACAGCAGTTTTGCGCGTTTCGCCAAGTTGCCGCCTGTCGAGCCCAAGAAAGTTGCCGAGATCATTAAGTTTGAGGCTCAGCAGCAGATCCCTTTCCCCCTCGAACAGGTAGAGTGGGATTATCAGACCTTCAAAGTTGCTGACTCCCCCGAACTCGAGGTAGGCATCTTTGCCGTCACCAAGGAACGCATCAACGAAAGAATGCAAACCCTTGACGAGGTTGGGATTGCTCCTAATTTCGTCTCATTATCCCCTATTGCGGTGTATAATGCTCTCGCCTTCGATCTCGACTTCAGTTCGAGCACCGCGGGCACCATCATCGTGGACATCGGTACCACCAGCACCGACCTGGTCATTGCCACGCCGGGCCGGATGTGGGTCCGCACCTTCCCGTTGGGCGGACATCAGTTCACCGAGGCGTTGGTGAACCAGTTCCAGTTGAGTTATCCCAAGGCCGAAAAACTCAAGCGCGAGGCCCAGGACACCAAGCATGCTCGCCAGGTCTTCCAGGCTATGCGACCCGTCTTTACAGACCTTGCCCAGGACATTCAACGCTCGATTGGCTACTTCCAAAGTCTGCATCCAGACGCACAACTCAGCCGCGTCATCGGCGTTGGTGAAACCTGGCGATTGCCCGGCCTTCGCAAGTACCTCAAGCAGCAGTTGGGCATGGATGTGTATCGCATCGAGAGTTTCAAGAAACTTGGTACGGGCGGTGGTGGCGATCTTGGTGGGGGTGGGGGTGGGGGCGGCGGCGGGGAAGATAGTGAAGAGGGCGGCGAACAGAAGACGGTAGATCCCAACGATCGCAATGCAGCCTTCAACGAGGCTTCGGTCGCCATGGCCACTGCCTATGGCCTTGCTCTCCAGGGGCTGGACCTCAACGCTGTGAAGGGTAACCTCATGCCCGTCACTTCGATTCGGCGCAGCATGTGGAAGGAAAAGGGTAAGTGGTTCGCGGCTGCCGCCGGAGTCGCTGCGGCGGCTGGCGCGGTGATGTTCATCAGTCCCTTGCGGGCCCAGTTTGCGGCCGCCGCGACCAATCCAGATCCCGCGATCCAACAGACGGTGAACACCGTGAAGAACTTGGTGACGCAAGCCACCGAGGCCAACGCGACCAAGACAGGCGAAGCCGACATGCGGGCGGCCAACATCGCTTCGATCGTGCAGCATCGTGACGGATATGCGTACCTGATGCGTGACTTGCAGGACATGTTTGCATTCGCGAATGACAAGGCCAAGAACTGGTCTCCAAGCCCCGGTCAGCCGCCCGTGGCGATTCCCGCCAATGGTGTGCTCAACCTGGTCTACGCCCGGACAAATTACTATGGTCCCTCTGGTCCACCTGCTGAGGGCGGGGCGGCACAGGCATCCGTTGAGTTCCCGACGATCGACGTGCAGATTCAGATATCAACCGCGGCCCCCGAGGCTCGCAGGTTCCTGAATGACACCGTTGCCAAGTGGCTCCGCGACAATGCGAAACGGGCTGATGTGCCCTACGAAATCGAATACAGCACCGAGTTTCTTGATCGCGACGCTCCCTCGACCGGTCAGGGTCGCGCCGGACGGGCCGAAACGCCGGGACGCGAAGAGCGACAGGAGCGAACCATGCGTGCTGGTGGTCGCTTGACTGACGGGGTTGCGGGCCGGGGTGGGGCTGGTGGTGGGGCTGGGGGAAGCGCTGGCGAAACCGGCGCTCAAGTTGCTGGCGAAGCCCGGGCAATCCGTGCTGGTGGCGGTAGTGGCGAAGGAAGCGTGAACGACCTTGCACCGCTGGAGCCCTCGCCCGATCAGGTTCCGCCTCCCACGGTCAACCGTGTGCTCGCGTTCCAGATGGTCTTCAAGCCACCGACGCCGCCCGCAGAGTCAACCGACGCACCCGGCGCTGCTGGTTCCGCAGGAAAGGGAGGTGGCAAGTGAAGTTCAAGGACATTCTCGCCTGGTGCAAGTCGCACATTCTGATTGTCGTGAGCGTGCTGCTCATCCTTGTGATCTTACCGGTCGCTGCCTTTTTTAGTACGAGTTGGCACAAGTCAATCCTTACAGAGGTCCAGAAGAAGGCCGATGCCGAAATGGCCAAGACCAAGGTCAGCGTCACCTATGCGCTGCCCCAGGTAGACCCCAGCGTGCCTGCGATCACGCAGTCTGGCTCGCCCAATCCCAAGGCGACGGAGTTTTTCAGCAAGACGCGCGAGCAGATGCTTGCGGAAGTTGAGCAACTTGCCAAGAAGGGCGAGGACTTCAATCGGGGCATCGGCCCACAGGCGCAGGGCGTCGGCCGCGCCCAGTTCATGCCGATCATTGATGGCTTGTTTCCCAAGCCCCTTCTGACTCCTGAGCAGCAGAAGCAAGATGGTGCGGCTCGAGAAGTCGAGCAGTTGAAACTCAACGATCTGGAGGATCGCCTCCTGGGCAAGGGTAACAAGCAGACTCCCTATGTCGCGTTGCTGGCTGGCATGCGAGCCGGCCTGCCTCCTGACGAAGAGCGCGTTGCGGAGATCCTCCGCGATCTCAACCAGCGCGAGCGTGAGAAGATCACGGCGGGCAATCGCCAGATGACGCCCGAAGAGACAGAACGGCTGCGTCAGTTGCTCAAGGATCGACGCCTGGGCGAATACCAAGCCGTTGCACGCAGCATCAGCGTCTACGCCAACATGGATGTGTTCGCCACCTCAGCGGCCTCAGCAGCCACTTCAAGCGTGGATGTTGTGAGTTTCCTTCCTCAAGGCGCGATCCCGCCCGTGATGCTCAACCGAGCCCGCGCGTTCCTTTTTCAGTGGGACTTGTGGACGCTCCAGGACTTGTTCAACGCGGTGCGTTTGGCGAATACCGACGCGTCGGGCAAGCCAACAGGTGTGGACCAGTCGGTGGTCAAACGCATCCGTCGCCTTGAGATTTACCAGCCCGACGGCATGAAGAAGATCGCCGCTGAGAACGCCAGCGCGAGGGACGAGACATCCGCACAGACGGGCGAGCCGCCCGTCGAAGCGGCCATTCCCAGTCCCCCCATTGATCGCAGCAAGTCGCTGGTGGGTTGGATTCGGGCTGGCGGCAACAGCGTCTACGAGGTTCGCAAGGTCAAGATGGTGGCGATCGTCTCGTCGGCGCGCATCAACCAGTTCATCGACGCGTTGCAGCGGAGCAACTTCATCGCCGTTACCGACCTCGACCTTGCCAGAGTCGATACCTGGGAGCAACTCCGCGAGGGGTACTTCTATGGTGATGAGCATGTGGTTGAAGCAACGTTCGTGATTGAAAGTGCCTGGCTCACGAGTTGGCTGCTTCCCATGATGCCGTCCGAGTTGCAGTTGTCCTTGGGTCGAACACCAGCCCCCGAAGCCGAAGCGACGGGCACGGAAGAGAAGCCTGCGAATGGACCCACTTGAACGGGTCTGGATCTGATGTTGTGACCTGCTCGTGACGGTCCGCGACAGTGCAGCAAGCGAACAGTTGAATGGCGGATTGGTTTGGAATCGAGAGCGTTGTTTTTTGCAAGTGAATGATCGTGAGTCCAGCCCACGCGGGGCCATCACGAATTAATAATGAAGGGTGCACCATGAAACTCAAGGGCATCAAGCCGGTCGAGCAGCACGTTGAGAAGGCGGTTCTGGGTGTGTGCGGGGTGGCCTTCGTCGGCGCCTTGGTGTGGCAGTTGTTCCTCACCCAAAGTGAGGTCAAGGTCGGCAGCACCAGCAAGCCGATCGCCGCCGCCTTTGATCCGGCCAAGGAGGAAGCCAAGAAGCTCGCGTCGCTCGCGGGTTCCACGGATCCCAAGTTGCCCGAGGTTCCCAAGTTGGCCTTGCGCGACACGCTTCGTTTGGGTACCGAACTTCCTTCCACAAAGGGCAAGGCCTTCGCGCTCGGCGCGGGACCGGGCGTGCGCGTGGGCGAAACCGAGGTCAAGGCCAACGCAGCCGTGCTGCTGCCCCAAGTGCCAGCACCAAAGGGCGTGGTCGCTGCTGCCTACCGCAATACCTTCAGCCCGGTTGAGAAACTTCGCACGCCCGCACTGGCCGCGCTGCTGCCTGCGGAGCAACCTTTGGACAAGGCGAGCGTGAGTATCGAGGGTGTCTTCGATGGCGTGGCTTTCAAGGGGATGCTCGAGAGCGATCCGGATGGACCTTCGGGTCCCGCTGCACCCGTGCCGCTCAATTGGTGGCGTGATCCTGCGGGCTTGCCTGCGGTCGAGATCGTCTCGGTTGAGGTGGAACGCAAGACGATTCGCAACCCCGATGGAACAACTCCCGAGCAAGAAGTGATTGTGTTGGTCCCCTCGCCTCCGGGGCGAACTGGCCTCCCCGCCGCTGAGACTAGCACGTTGGTTGCAATGTGGGAGAAGGATGCACGTAGCGCGGGGGACATCCCGCCAATGCTGGACGAATTGCGACAGATTGGCCCGATGATCACGCGCCCGGAGTTCTATGAAACGATCGCGGGTCCGGAGTGGGAGCGCCCCAGCGAGGTGACGATCGCGACTGGCGACGACGACACATCGCGTCAGTTGCGTTCGACCAAGCGGCAGATCGCGACGATTGATCGCCAGATCACTGAAATTGAAGGGCGCATGGGCGGTCCTCGGGGTGGTGCGCGGGGTCGCGAGAGCGATCGTCAGTCGCCAGGTAGTAGCGGTAGCAGCGGACGGGGTCGAGGCGGTGGCGGCGGCCGCGGCGGCGAACGGGGTGTGACGCCTCCGCAGGAAGTGAACGAAAGCCAGAAGAAGGCGCTGGAGGAAAACCTCAAGCGCATCCAGGCACAACGAGAAACACTTGCGAAGAAGTTGGAATCACTGGGCGGCAAGGATGACGGCCCCATGGAAGGTCCGGAAGTAGACGAGATTCCCTGGCTTGACAACGACAAGGTCGAAGCCTGGAGCCACGACTTGACGGTGCAACCAGGAGCTGTGTATCAGTACCGCATGCGGTTTGTGATCAACAACCCGGTCTTTGGTCGGGCCTTGCAGGAAGAACAGAAGCAACTTGCAGAGCAGAAGTTGTTGCGGGGCACATGGTCGGAATGGACCGCTCCGGTCACGATCGATCGTGATCGCGAGTTCTTTGTCCTCAGCGCGACCGATGCCAACCCGGTCACGGGTCGGCCCAATGCTACCGCGGAGGTCTTTGTCTTCTACTACGGCTACTACCGCAGCCAGGGTGGCAGCTTTGAGCCAGGCGATCGTCTGAATCTTCGCGTCAACCTTCCCGACGAATTGAAACTTGCCGACATGAAGGCACTGGAGGAAGCGTTCCAGAAAGGGCAGATACCTGGCCTCTCGCCCATGACGGCACCGACAGGTCTGGATTCCAGGCAAGGTCCTGGAGGCGGCAAAGGCGGGCCAGGCCCCGCCCCTGCCCCATCGCCAGATCGGACTCGTGACGATCGTCGCGGCGGCAATCAGCAGGTGACTGCTTCCTCGCTGATGAGCGTTGTCGGCCCCAAGTTTGTTGCGGTGGGGGTCGATTCGGTCCTGCTGGGCGTGCGAGGCGTACCGGGCGAGGGAACCACGCGATATCAGGCCGTGGTGCGAGACGTGGCCCAGAAGGTCGTAGCGATGGCTCCAGAGGATATTCGTGGCAGCGCTTCGTATCAGCGTTTGAAAGCGTCTGTGAAGGCTGGCGAAGAGATATTAAAGCCCAAGGTCATGGAAGAGACCAAGCCAACCGACCGCCCGAGTGAAAGGCCTAAAGCGCCGCCGGTGTTGAGGCCGGGTGGTGGGGGTGGTGGCGGCGGGGGTTGATTTCAAGGTGTAAAGTCGATGACAGGCGGGCCTATAGGGCTCGCCTGTTTAGTTTTAGGACGTGAAAACTGAGCCTCGATATCGTCGAAACTCCGGTTTTGAGGGTGCGGAGGAGATGCAGAGAGATAAGAATGATTAAAGCATTGATGGCAATGGGTTTAAGTCAAATTATCGAGAAATCACACAGGCTCACCCCTTGACTCTTCACGTGGAAAACCTAGCATCTTCTCCCGCTCATTCGGACCAGTGACGAAAGTCAACGGAAAAAGTGAATGGGAAAGAGCCGACGGTGAGTGACCTAAACGAGTAATCGAACAGGTTATAAATCGAAAGCCCGATCTTTGACAACCGATGATGGCGATTGATGTGCGTCGTGGTTACGCGATTTCAAGCAAGTGCTCCCCCCCGGGAGTGCAAGCGTGCAGACTTGAGAACAAGCCGCAAGGTTAGTTTGATTGCGAGGCAGAACGCGGGGTCGCCATGACGCACAGTAGAGAGCTGCAACAAAGAAAATCCTAGTCGGGACGATCTTGTACACACACTCGCAAGAGTGTGATGAACTACTCACTCGCAAGAGTGTGAAAAACTTCCCACTCGAAAGAGTGTGAAAAAAGGATCGGTCCTGTTGTTTGTTTGTGCAGCGCCGAGGCTGGACGGCCAAGTCTCAGGACAAAGGTCTTGAGGGGTATGGTCGTCCTTGTAAGTAAGAATGTTGACGTGAGGCATACCAGCCAGCGGCGAGAAGAGGAGGTGGACAACCACCAAGCACTCTCGGCGTCCGGTTGGCGTGACCGAACAGCAAGGGCACACGATGGATGTCTTGGCATCAAGAGGCGATGAAGGACGTTGGAGCCTACGAAAAGTTCAGGGGAGTCGGCAACCAGACTGCGATCCTGAAATGTCCGAATGGGGCAACCCACCCGCAAGGGTACTTTATCCTGAATGTATAGGGATAAAGAGCGAACGTGGAGAACTGAAACATCTCAGTACCCACAGGAAAAGAAAGCAACAGCGATTCCGTAAGTAGCGGCGAGCGAAATCGGATAAGCCAGTGGAACTACGAAGGCGTTGGAATGCGCCACCGAAGAAGGTGAAAGTCCTGTAGTTGGAAGCTGGTGAGCCCATAGATTAGATTCGGGCTCGTGAAACCCGGATTGAAGATGGGGGGTCCACCCTCCAAGGCTAAATACTACTTGATGACCGATAGCGAACAAGTAAGGCGACTGAACGATGAAAACTACCGCGTCGAGCGGTGTGAAAGAGTAGCTGAAATCGTGTGCTTACAAGCGGTCGGAGGTCTACGGACTGACGGCGTGCTTTTTGCATAATGAGCCGGCGAGTTACTCTGTACGGCGAGCCTAAGGCCCAACGGGCCGGAGGCGGAGCGAAAGCGAGTCTGATAAGGGCGCTAAGTCGTACGGAGTAGACGCGAAACCTTGTGATCTACTGTTGGCCAGACTGAAGGGCGGGTAACACCGCCTGGAGGGTCGAACGCGTGATCGTTGAAAAGATCTGCGATGAGCTGACGGGAGGACTCAAAGTGTAATCAAACTGGGAGATAGCTCGTTCTCTCCGAAATAACTTTAGGGTTAGCCTCAGATAGTAATACATGGGGGTAGAGCTACTGGATGGTTTGAGCGGTCGAAAGACTAGCCGGACCAACCAAACTCCGAATACCATGTGTGTAAGTCTGGGAGATAGACGGCGAGTGACAATATCCGTCGTCAAAAGGAGAACAATCCTGATCACCAGCTAAGGTCCCTAAATTCTGCTGAGTTCGAAAGGAAGTTGGATTGCTGTGACATCCAGGATGTTGGCTTAGAAGCAGCCACCATTTAAAGAGTGCGTAACAGCTCACTGGACGAGGAATCCAGCGCCGATAATGATCGGGAAAAAGCAGAATACCGAAGCTGTGGGCTCGAAAGAGCGGTAGGAGAGCGTTCTTCGCAGCGGCGAAGCGGTTCCGAGAGGGTCCGTGGAGCGCGAAGAAGTGAATATGCCGGCTTGAGTAACGATTAATAAGGTGAGAATCCTTATCGCCGAATACCCAAGGTTTCCTGGGGAAGGTAATTCCGCCCAGGGTTAGCCGGGACCTAAGACGAGGCCGAAAGGCGTAGTCGATGGAGCCAATGTTAATAATCATAGCTATCGTGGCCAACGGATTGTGAAGCTCTGCGGGACTGTTGGACGTCCAGGCCCTTGAGGCCGATGCAGGGTGGATCGGTTCCTAGAAAAAACCACGAGTAACCCGTACCAAAACTGACACAGGTGGGTGTGGCGAATAGCCTCAGGCGCTCGAGAGAACGGTCGTGAAGGAACTAGGCAAGTTAACCCCGTAAGTTCGCAAGAAGGGGGGCCTACCCACCATGTTAAAGTGGAGGGAGGCCGCAGAGAAAAGGGTCTGGGAACTGTTTATCAAAAACTCAGCACTGTGCAAAGGTGTAAACCAAAGTATACAGTGTGACGCTTGCCCGATGCCGGAATGTCAAGGAAGTGGGTCATCGCAAGAGAAGCTCACAACCGAAGCACCGGTGAATGGCGGCCGTAACTATGACGGTCCTAAGGTAGCGAAGTTCCTTGTCGGGTAAGTTCCGACGCGCATGAATAGCGTAATCACTGGACTCCTGTCTCCACGACCGACTCG